>ULZH01033031.1_pt1 | contig 25985 bp, 28 predicted proteins | sample 1962951 | NCBI WGS metagenome assembly ULZH01 (sample SAMEA4835884, study PRJEB28245) | human gut metagenome | biome: gut microbiome; material: fecal sample | place: Denmark | collected 2008
TGTCAAGCCAATTTTTTTTTATCCAATTTTTGGAGACTTGCCCCCATATATCTAACTAGGGGGGCAAGGATTGCTTTAAAGCAATATTTATTTAATTTAATATACATAGATTTCACTATAAAATAATAAACAATTTATTATTTATTTTTTTTATTTTATTTTCAATCCGCCTAAAGCCCCTTTTTCCTATAGGCGGCTACCGGATTGTTTTTAGGCATTTTGGAGGTGTAACATATGGCCGGAGTTAGTTATTTTAATCAAATAGTTGATGATAATGGTTATACTCATAGTATTGATAACGTCGTAGCGACTTATTCGGGATACTTCAAGATTGACAAGGTACTTGATCAGCTGCATGAAATCGTTGATAAGTATCATCCTGTTAAGTTTTATGAGCTACTTAATCGTTCTGCGTGTGTCCGGTATGATTTTTTCCTGCATCATTTACACTTGGATTGTATTTATATCAAATTGGGTAAGTATAAAGCAAGAATGATTGAACAGTCAAAAGTCGGGGCAAAACGTGAATATGATATTTTTTCGGTGCTGAGGATTGAATTTAACCCAAATAAGCATTGGAATAACCCTTTGGTTCGCGCAGTGCTGGAAATAATTAAGGGATTCGAGTTTCATTACAGTAGCCAGATTGATAAGATTGATTATGCTGTCGATATTCCGGCTGGTATGTCTGATTTTGTATTCCTGAATAAATCCGGTAAACAACATAATTATGTTAACGGTACGCACTATTTCGGCAAGCGTTCCCAGAATGGCAGCGTTAAAGTTTATGATAAGAAATCGGAGTCCGGTTTGGATTATGACTTAACGCGTGTCGAAACTACTTTACGGTTGAGTGAGAAATTTTCCGGACTTGATTTTGCTGTACGCACCGGTTACGCTGCCGTTCCGGATGATACGAGTAAGACGGTGCAGCTTTATGTGGATATGCTTAAAGATATCGATTCCTTGGGCGGTGATATTAACGTGCATTTATCTCATATGCCTTATCGTACGCGCTTGCAGGTTGAACAGTACGTTCACGGTGATTTGGTTATGATGAATTATGATTCGGCGATTCGTAATGCGCTTATTCGTAAAACTGAACGGTTCTTGATGATTGAAGGTATTCAGGATATTGATGATGCCTTTGCGCTGCTGGATGATTCTTCTGATTCTTTAGAAGATGGATATGATTGGATGGATTCTGTTGATGTTCCTGAATGGTTAGATTAATCAGACAACTAAGCTGTATAGCTTCGCTATACGGCGAAGGCGTCAGGGCGCAGCCTGATTGTGGAGATGCTGATGGATATTTTATTTATGATTATGCTTCTTGTCCTATTTGTGGATATGATTTTGAATAATGTATTAATGATTGACAATCTAATTTTTGTTTAAAATGTGGTCCATTGTTAGATTGGACAATGGATAATTAATTAATATACAAGTACCCTTGTGGTGCTTGTATTTTTTATTAAAATAATCTTGATTATACACTCAATATAGTGTATTCTAATTATAAGGAGGTATTTTATATGATTGTTTATAAGGATATTTTATCAAAGCTAAAACAAGCCGGGTATAATACTACTAGACTTCGGAAAGAAAAATTGTTACCAGAATCTGTTATTTCAAGGTTAAGACATAATCAATCTATTAATATTGATTCCTTAGATTCAATTTGTCGTATGACTGGATTACCTATTTGTGAACTGATTGAATATAAAGAATCATAGTTTAATAATTTTTCTTGACATTACACCTTAAAAGGTGTATACTAGTATTAGAAGAAAGAAGGTGTTTTTATGAAAAATATAACTGTAGTAAATTTTAATGGTGTAAAGTATTCTGGAGTCTGGAATGAAAAAACTTATAAATCTAATGTTGAAGGACATCCTGAGTATTTGCGTATTTATGTAGATAATGAAGTCTGTCATATTACTCCGTCTGAATATGAAAAGCTGGGCGGTAATATTCAACTTGAAGAGCATAAGCGTAAAGTTGAAAATTACAAGTCTCAAACAGAATACAAATTAAGAAAGCTTGTTGAGCTTCTTGATGATCCAGCTGTTTCGTTCTTTTTAAAAAAGAATGGAATAAGTGTACAAACTACATATGATATCAAACTTGCTATTAAAGATAACGTTGTAACTGTTCCAAGTAATTTATAATAATTGAAAGGTGGGTGTGTCATGTTATATAAGACATGTTTTAAGAAAATTGAATTGTATTGTCAGTGGTCTTGTGATTATAAGTATGTTCTTGATCGTGAAGGTGCTGATTATGAAATGTTTGAACATCCTGATTATCAGGAATATCATTATTTTAATGATGTGAAAAAATATGCTTATGTATTTGTCTATGATACATTGCTTGAAGATACTGTTACTTTTTTAAGTTATGTACCATTGTCTTCAGAATATGTGTCTGAACTTATGAGAGTATGTCAGGACTTATCTTATAAGATTGCTTTTATCCCATTTAAGGGTTATCCTGATTCTTATATGCCAGATGATTATTGTCTGCCTATTGAACGACTCATTGGGTCTTATTTTTCTCATGATGATGTTAAATATTATGTTGATCAGCAAGGTATAGGTCGTGATGTTGTTATGGGTACTTGCTGTTGTGCTGATGATGATTATGATTATGAATCTAAATTTATGATAACTCAATGTTATTTTAATGATGAAAAATATAATAAGAAATATTACTATGTTTTAACGGTTGAAAAAGAAAGTAGTATTTTATTTACTAAATCCGAGTTTTGGGATATGATAACGGAATAAGATTATACCGTCCATTTATTTTGGACGGTATTTTTATATTATTTAGTGAGGTACATAAGATATGGGATATAAGCATTTTACAAAATACGATAGAATAAGAATAGAAAGTTGGCTTCGTGCTGGTATGAGTATTAAATTTATTGCTGGAGAATTGAATAAAAACGTAAGTAGTGTATATCGTGAGATTAAGCGCGGAGCATACGAACATACATTATTTGATCTGACTACCGAATTGCGTTATAGTTCTGATTTAGCTGATTGCCGGTATCGTGAGAATTTAAAAGATAAAGGTACCGGTTTAAAGATTGGTTGTGACCTGACATATTGTCATTATCTTGAATATATGATTCATGATCGGAAGTATTCCCCTGCGGCAGCTCTTGCTTATGCTGATATCAATGAGCTTGAATTTGATACTCGGATTTCAAAGACTACGCTTTATAGGTATATTGATCAGGGATTATTTTTGACGCTGACAAATAAGGATTTGTATATTAAGAAGAATAAAGGCAAAAGAAAACATAAGCGCGTTCATGCCTGCTCTGCTCCTTCCGGAATGAGTATTGAACAACGTCCTCCGGGTGTGTCCGCCCGGAGTTCTTTCGGTCACTGGGAAATGGATTGCGTCGTCGGTAAACGATCGAGTAAGAATGTGCTACTTGTTTTTACGGAACGATTAACCAGGAAGGAGTTGATTTACAAGATTCCAGATAAAACAAAATCAAGTGTTGTAAAAATCATTGATAAGCTGCAGCTTCGGTTTGGTTGCTCTTTTACTAAAATATTCAAAACAATAACCTGCGACAATGGTATTGAATTTGTTGATTCCCACGGAATACAATACGATAAATCCGGTAATAAGCGTGTAGATTTGTATTATTGCCATCCTTATACATCTTGTGAGCGTGGAAGCAATGAGAACCAAAATCGGCTGATCCGGAAGCATTACCCGAAGGGCTGCACGTTCACACGTTTAACCCGTTCGGATATTGTTCGGCTTGAGAATTGGATAAATAACTATCCGCGAAAGCTGTTCGGTTGGCGATCATCAAATGATATGTTCGACGCAGCGTTAAAGGAACTTGGGTTATGATTGTATTTTATTGTATTTTTTGCACTTACTACTTGACTTTACGTCTTTTTTTAGATATGCTTTCTGCCACTTTAATCCCTGGCAAACTGCTTTATGGCAAATCCATTGGAATAATCGGCATCGAAATTTCCCGACAGTTCGACCCCGGATGTATTGACCGTACTGAATTTATAACACATACAGTCTCCCTGCCATCCGGTAAATTTCAGGTCAACAGGTATCTCATCATATAATTCATATCCGGTCTGTGTCATATAATATCGAAGGCTTAATGAACTCATCGAAGATGCCTGTATTATCTTGCCGCTCACACAGTCAAGGACATCCGTGACTTCATTTCCCGACCCGGTTGTGTATCTTATAGCACATTTCGAACTGTCATCAGCCCATACCGTTTCAAGCTTATCGGTTGTCCATTCATAATACCTCAGTTTATTCCCATCCGTTCTCTGTGACACCCTGTACCTGGATGAATCTCCGGAAACAGTGTGTTTGATATAGAGAGTTATATTTCCATCCGGAGATACCGTACGTTCCTGAAGAAAATACAAATCATCTTTCAGCACATAATACGCCACCCCGAGTACCGCTGCAACTGTTATAAGCATGATTATTATAAGCGGTGTGTATTTCTTTGTTCTGTTCCTGCGGCTCATAATGCCTCCTGTGTAAGAATAATCCTGTATATCAAAAATACCGTAAACACTGTTTACGGTATTAAAGTGCAGTCGGCGGGACTTGAACCCGCACCCAAGCAATATGGACTAGATCCTTAGTCTAGCGCGTATGCCAATTCCGCCACGACTGCTTATGTCACAGAGTGCTGTGAACTACAATATTAAGTTATCAAGTGCAGTCGGCGGGACTTGAACCCGCACCCAAGCAATATGGACTAGATCCTTAGTCTAGCGCGTATGCCAATTCCGCCACGACTGCTTATGTAACTACGCTGTTTACCAGCGACGATAGCTATCATACCATATCCGTTTTATAATTGCAACCCCTAAAATAATTTTTTTCAAATTTTTTATTCTTGACACATAACGCCGGGAATGATATTATTATAAAGCTTGCAGTCGTGGCGGAATTGGCATACGCGCATGATTCAGGTTCATGTCCGCTTACGCGGGTGTGGGTTCAAGTCCCATCGACTGCACTTCTTCTTATTATTAATTTATTGCCTCGGTTTATCCGGGGTATTTTTATTTTCGTAAAATTTTCTGCATCAATTGATAAATCCGCGGATATATGATAGAATAACATAAAATTTTATTATTAATTGGAGGTATCCTATGTTTTGTATTTATTGTGGTAAAGAAATACCGGATGGAACAGTGTGTGAATGCCGTAAGAATCCGGTATCTGTACCTGATACACAGAAGACACCGGCAGCTGATACACAGGCTGCGGATAACGGACAGGCAGCTGCAAGTGAGGCTCCTTACGGAAACTTTACATATAATCCCAATCCTGCACCGGACAATAACTATAACAATGTCTACAATAATAATTTTAATAACTTTAATAATCCTTCCGGCCAGGTGGCATTTAACACAACATATTCGTCGGTGCCGCTAAGCGAACGCCACGTCGCCATCAAAAAGGTTATGGCATCACCTCTCGCTCTGATTGCAGCCATACTGTATTCTGTCGGAACCGCTTGTTCAGTTTTCAACGGATTTAACATAAGTATATTCTCAATACTTACATTGGTGGCTCTCTGGGTTACATACTCGGCGGCAAAGAAAGATGGACCGCTTAAGTCATCAGGTTTTACCATTGCATCCGGTCTTACCATTGCACAGATAGTCCTTATGTCTGTCGCATATGTTAGTATCGCTGCCGTTCTTATACTTTTTGCATGCATACCGGGTGAGCTTGCAGAAGCATATCCCGAAGCTGCCAAGTACATCGGTCAGGCTTTTGACATTACAATGCCGGCATCCATAGATTTGAACAGTGCAATATTCATCATCCTGCTGGTTGTATGGACATGTATGTTCATATTCATTGTTTTCTATTATGCAACCTTACGTTCAAGCATAGTAAGTGTACGTTCGGAGCTGAATAACGAGGCGCCTAAGCACAGAATAAGCATGTTTCCTCTTATCATACTTATATTAAGTTCCGTAATGTCAATTGCCAATTCTGTATACACGATAATCAACATTGACCATTACGCCGATATGTTTAACAATTTGCTGAATTCGTCGCTTGAATCCGCAGGCATCAATTACAAAATAAATATCAGTTTTGGAATAATCGGACCAATCGGCTCATTATGTGTTGCCGTTTCCATGATTTTCATTGCTGTGTTGTTTATCAGAATAAGAAACAACCGCGAGAATGCGTGATAATATGCACAATGCAAAGCCGGCCGCATCATATCAGATGCAGCCGGCTTTATTTATTTGATTACCGTGATATTATTGCATTTTTCATATCCGGGAACCATTCTGTCGCATATAAAATTCGTACCCTCGAACGGTGCAAAGCTAACCGAACTTATCTTATTAAATTTAGAATAGTCACACAGAACATAACTTTCCCTGCAATGACTCATCGCCATTTTCTTAACAAGTGCTTCATTCGCATCAGGTGTTGTACATCCGTTCTCTCTTGTAATTGCGTTAGTTCCGAAAAATCCTTTGGTGAAATTATAATTCTTCAGAGTTTCCATAGCATAACTTCCGATTATTGCCTCAGTTGATGCTTTAAGTTCACCGCCGACAAGATAGACTTTAAATCCTCCGGCCGCAAGCTGCCTTGCATGTGTAATGCCATTGGTTACAAATGTAACCGCCTGCTCCTCAATATAGTCTATCATATAAGCAGTTGTTGTTCCGGCATCAAGATACACAAAATCATTCTTCTCGATAAGAAGAGCAGCATATCTGGCTATTTTTTTCTTCTCATCAATGTTAAGATCATTCTTCTGTTCAAATGTATATTCATATGCCGTAACCTGCTGTTGTTCTTTAAACGCAGCACCGCCAAAAACCTTGGACAGTTTCCCTTCCTTATCAAGATAACTGATATCTCTTCTTGCCGTAGACTCGGAAATTCCAAGTTTTTCGCTGATTTCCTGAGTAGTTACGCTGCCTTTTTCCTTCAGGAGTTTGAGAATCATCTCCTGTCTCTGTAATGTTAACATTTCTTATCCGCCTTATATTCCTTAACATTGGTTTCGAGTACTATTTTGCGAATCGGCAGAACGCTTGCAGGTGATACCGAAAGTTCATCCACACCCATGGCCAGAAATTCTTTGGTGAGTGTTCTGTCAGCTCCAAGTTCTCCGCAGATTCCTGCCCAGATTCCGGCTTTATGCGCATTCTCCACAACCATGGATATCATCTTAAGTACCGCCGGATGATGCGCATCATAGAACATGTCAAGTTCAGTATTCTGCCTGTCAATCGCAAGCGTATACTGTGTAAGGTCATTGGTACCTATGCTGAAGAAATCAACTTTCGATGCAAGTACATCACTCATCATAACCGCCGCAGGCGTTTCAATCATAATTCCCTGCTCAGGATTGCCGTAACTGATTCCCTGTTCGTCAAGTTCCTTCTTGACTTCATCCACTATTTCATAGATACGGTCGATTTCCCACGCACTTATTATCATAGGATACATTATTGCAATATTTCCGTATGCGCTCGCACGGAATAACGCTCTTAACTGAACCTTGAAAATTTCCGGTCTCGTAAGGCATATCCTGATAGCACGGCATCCCATTGCCGGGTTGTCTTCGTGTTTAAGATTAAAATAATCACACTGCTTGTCTGCGCCTATATCAAGGGTTCTTATGATAACCGTCTTGCCCGCCATCGTCTCGGCAACCTGCCTATATATCGCAAACTGCTCTTCTTCGGTAGGAAAATCTTTGCTTTCAAGGTATATGAACTCGCTTCTGAAAAGTCCTATACCTCCGGCGTCGTTCTGTATCACCTTCGCCAGGTCCTTTATGTTGCCTATATTAGCATAAAGTTTTATCTTCTGTCCGTCAATGGTTACATTTTCCCTGCCCTTAAGGCTGGCCAGAAGCTTCTTCTGTTCATCATCCCTGGCTTTATTTTCACGCATCATCTCAAGCATAGCTTCGTCCGGATTGATATATACAGTGCCCTTGGTTCCATCGACTATCGCAAGGCATCCGTCAATATCATCATCAAGGTCGACCGGGGTATTGACCAAAGCCGGGATGCCCATTGTTCTTGCCAGAATCGCCGTATGGGAATTTGTCGAACCGTGCACGGTAACAAAAGCAAGTACCTTATCCTTATCTAACTGGACAGTTTCAGATGGGGCAAGGTCATCCGCAATAATTATCACCGGTTCATCGCCGGTTAAGTCCGAAGATGAACTGCCGCTCAAAACATTGATTACACGTTCAGATATATCTTTTACATCAGCAGCACGTTCTTTCATATAATCGTCATCCATAGATGCAAACATCCTTGAGAAATTATCTCCGGTTGTTGCAACGGCATACTCTGCATTCACTCCCTGTGACGTTATGATGTTCCTGACCGAATCATTATAATCATCATCTTCAAGCATCATCTGATGAACCTCAAATATTGCCGCATTGGCTTCGCCGACTTCTTTAAGTGCTTTATCATGTAATTCCGCAAGTTCACCAATGCTTTTCTTTCTGGCATCTTCATACCTGGCCAGTTCCGCACCGGTATCACTGACTCTCACGCGCTTTACCTGACGTTCATCCTTGGAAAACAATCTGATTCTGCCGATTGCTATGCCACTATATACACTTTTACCTTCATATACCTTCATAAGCATTCTCCCTATGTCCGGAATTTAAAGATTAGCCTGCATAAACGCGTTTATGGTCTCACACGCTTTATCTTCATCTTCACCGTCAAAAGTAATTGTAACTTCTTCGCCCTTCTTAACGCCAAGGCCCATGATTCCGAAAATCGCTTTGCAATTCATTGCCTTTCCGTCTTTCGCGATTTTAATATCACACGCAAATTCCTTTGCTGCCTTCACCAAAAGTCCTGCCGGGCGTGCATGGATTCCTTCCGGATCTGTAATTACATACTTGATTTCTTTCATGAGTTTTTCCTCCTAATTTGTCTTATTTTTCTTTAATATTCCTAAAAGTATCGTAGATACTGCAGTTCCTATCACAAGTGCAAGCAGATACATCAATGGATTGCCCATAACCGGTACTACGAAAATTCCGCCGTGCGGTGCCATAAGAGTACAGTTAAATGCCATTGAAAGTGCTCCTGCCACTCCCGCGCCTATTGCACAAGCCGGGATTACTCTCAGCGGATCTGCCGCTGCATAAGGGATAGCTCCTTCAGTTATGAACGCAAGTCCCATAATAATATTGACCGGACCGGATTGTCTCTCCTGCTTGGTGAATTTCTTTTTGAAGAAAAGTGTGGCAAGGGCTATTGCACACGGCGGAACCATTCCGCCTATCATGACTGATGCCATTATATCATAGTTACCGGCTGCGATTGATGCTGTTCCGAACACATAAGCTGCCTTGTTAAACGGACCGCCCATATCGATTGCCATCATTGCGCCAAGCACAAGTCCGAGTATAATCCTGCTTGCACTTCCCATGCTGTGAAGACCGTTATTCATGGCTGTATTGACAAATCCCATTACCGGTTCTACCGCAAATTTCATTGCAAGTCCCATAAGCAGTATTCCTATAAGCGGATATATGAGTACCGGTGCTATTTTTTCCAACACCTCAGGAAGTTTAGAACATATCTTCATAAGAAGGAGTACTATATATCCTGCTGCAAATCCTGCTGCGAGTGCGCCGAGGAATCCCGATGTTCCGTTTGCGGCTATCATTCCGCCTACAAATCCGACTGCAAGAGCAGGTCTGTCCGCAATCGCCATGGCTATAAATCCTGATAGTACCGGCAGCATAAATTTAAAAGCGACATTACCAATTTCATTAAACAAAGCCGCAGCTGATGTTATTGTACCGAAATTAGCTCTTTCGGCTGCAGACAATGAATTTATATCAATGGAGAATCCATCTATCAGAAATGAAAGTGCTATGAGTATACCACCTCCGACAACAAACGGAAGCATATGCGAAACGCCATTCATAAGTTGTGTATAAATCTTATGTCCTATGCCTTTCTTTCCCGATGTCTGCGTTCCGGCGGATGCATCTTCGGAAGTATTGCTTTGATATACAGGTGCGTTTCCGGCAATTGCCATATCGATAAGTTCATCTGCCTTGTTAATTCCATCCGAAACCGGACGTTCTATAAGTTTCTTACCGTTAAATCTCTCCATAGGAACCTTAGCATCAGCTGCCACTATTATACAATCAGCTTCTTCTATATCCTTATCGGTAAGGACGTTCTTGGCTCCTCCGGATCCTCTTGTCTCGATTTTGATGTGACAATTCTTAGCCGCAGCGGCTTTTTCAAGTCCCTCCGCAGCCATATAGGTATGTGCAATACCTGTAGGACACGATGTTACGGCAAGTATTTTTATGGCTCCTTCAGCCGGCTCGTTATTATCTGTAAGCCTCTCGTCAACGCTCTTTTTCTCTTCATCTGCCCTGTCTATGATATCCAGGAATTCGTCAACTGTTCCGGCATTGCGCAGGCTCGTCGTAAACTTCTCGTCCATAAGCATCATTGAAAGCTTGCTTAACACATCAAGATGAATATTTTCCTCAGTGTCAGGTGCTGCTATAAGAAAAAGCAACGTCACCGGTTCACCGTCAAGCGAATCAAAATCGACTCCGTTCTTAATTACCATTGCTGCGAGGCCAGGCGTATTTACTGAACTGCATTTACCATGCGGGATTGCAATTCCTTCACCAACGCCCGTTGTACTTTCTTCTTCCCTCGCAAACACTTGTCTGCGGTAGCCTTCCACATCATTAAGCCTTCCGGCTGCCTCCATAAGCGCAACTGCATCATTAAGAGCTTCTTCCTTGCTCTTAGGAGCTGCATCAAGAGAAATACTTCTCTTGTCAAGCAAATCTGTAATTCTCATACCTTCGTCCTCCATTTTTATAAAGTTATCTGATCATATACTTTCTTTATCTCTGCTCCGGTTGCAAGGTTCTCAGAGAAAGCACTTGCACTGCCCGCCGCAACACCCATGCAAAAGGCATGTCTGTAATCATGTTTCTCCATATAACCTGCCATAAATCCGGCAACCATCGAATCTCCTGCACCTACTCCGTTAATCAGCTTACCTTTCGGAGCCTCTGTTTCAAGTACCTGTCCATCTTCAGCCACGAGCACCGCACCTTCACCAGCCATTGATACAAGGACATTGACAGCTCCCATTTCCTGAAGTTTCTTTGCATACGGTATAACCGATTTTCTGCTTGTAAGTTCCACACCGAATATCTCTCCAAGTTCGTAATTATTCGGCTTGATAAGGAACGGTTTATACGGAAGCACCTTCATAAGAAGTTCTCTCGTCGCATCTACTGCGATAATGACGCCTCTTCCTTCAAGTGCCTGCATTATTTTCTCATAAGCATCATCGCCCATCCCTGCAGGAATGCTTCCGGAAAGGAACAATATATCTCCTTCCTTAAGCTCATCAAGTCTGTCCATAAGCATCTTAACCTGTTCTTTACCGATATCGGGGCCACGGCCGTTAATCTCCGTTCCTTCTATTGTGCTTAATTTCAGATTAATTCTTGAAAATCCGTCATCCAGTCGTATGAATCCATTATTGACACCCAGTCCGCTTAATCTTCGTATTATTTCATCACCGGTAAATCCGGCTACAAATCCAAGCGCCGTGTTCGGTATTCCCAGATTCATAAGGACTGTCGATACATTGATGCCCTTACCTCCCGGAAGAATTTTCTCGGAATCCGTTCTGTTGGTAATTCCGGTCTTAAAATCCTTTACCGAAACGATATAATCCAATGACGGGTTAAATGTTACTGTGTAAATCACTTGTATTACCTCCTCCGTTCTTGATAACACAAGTATACCGTCAAATTCATTCAAAGTCAATCATTTTCTCTCATTTTTTGAACATTTTTTATTATTTATGGTTTTGTATGATTTTTTTTGACCGTTTTTGCCGTAAAAAATCAAAAAAATACGCCTGTCACCATAATGTGACAGACGCATTTATATAATAAGCTGAAAAAGGGACTCGAACCCTCGACCTGCTGATTACGAATCAGCTGCTCTACCAACTGAGCTATTTCAGCATGCACAAGCACGAAAAATATAATAACATTATTTGCGCGAATTGTAAATAGCCAAAATAATTTATCTTTTACTTTTCTTATTGTTGTTTCCAATAGCGGCAAGAAAACGTTCTTCTATATGTTCTATCATAAGTGATATTTTTCTGCGTGACGTTCCGCTTGCAAACGGCACGAATCCTCCCGCCATCTCAGCATGACCTCCGCCGCCTCCGATATCAGAAAGCGCATCATTGGTAACAATTCCGGCATTTATCTCTCCGATACTTCTGACAGAGAGCTTTATGCCGTCATCTCTTATTGAATATACAACAGAAAAATCGATTTCAACAAGGTCAAGCATAAAATCAGATATACTGGCAATAAGAGCCTCCGGGCAATTATATCCGGTATTGGCAAAACTGATATTATCATATATCTTAATACTGTTTATTGCATTGGCATATGCCTTAAGATCCTCAAATTTCAGTGAACAATGCTCAAGCGAACTTATAAGTTCCATATCGCACATCCCGTAAAGCTGCTGATAAACATCGATATCAGCCTGGGATACTCCTCTCGATAATCCCATGGTGTCGCTCTTAATTCCGAATATAAGTGCCGTAGCAACACGCCTATCCATTTGTATGTCATTTTCCAGGTAATATTGCGCAATTATCGTGGCACATGCACCATATTCCGGTCTGATATCCGCATATCTGTAATCATTTGTGTTACAGTTTTCAAATGACGGGTGATGGTCTATGCATATTATCTCATTGCCCGGAGAATCAACAATATTGGAATTGCCTTTCTGCGAATCCACCAGGATGATTTCATCATTCTCACACATACCATTGATTGAATCAAGATCTATAAGTTCAATCCCCAATTTGTTTACAAAACCATTCGTGCTGAACCGTTCTATTTTACCCTTGTAACAGATTGATGATTTTATATCATAATGTTTAAGGAGTTTGGATAAGCCAAATGCACTTGCTATCGCATCCGGATCCGGAAAATTATGAGTCTGTATATAAACCATGTCCCCTTTGATATTTCTGACTATCTCTTCAAAACGGTTCATTGCAAATCCTCGCATCCACGATATTTTATGGAAATATTCTACAGCAATACCGAACTATTTTCAATATTTTTCATAAAATATTATATCACAAGCATATAATTATAGGTTTTAAGGAGGAAAAATGAGCACTGCCCTTTCTTTGAAAAATATTTCCTACTCATATCACACGGTACAAGGTGAAACCTGTGCTCTCAAGGATATATCGCTTGATATTCCGAAAGGCAGTTTCGTGTCTGTCGTAGGGCCGTCCGGGTGTGGTAAATCCACCCTTTTATCCATTATAGCCGGAATAATCCGGCCGGATTCCGGACGCATATTGATAAACGGCCGCGATATAAGTCCCGGTAACGATTCGATCGGATATATGCTCCAACATGACCATTTATTTGAATGGCGGTCAATTTACGGTAATGTGATGCTGGGTCTTGAAATAAAACGCAGGAAAAAAACGGACGGCACCTCTTATGTCGATGAACTTCTTAAGCGATACGGTCTGGGTGAATTCAAAGCATCCAGGCCGTCTGAACTTTCAGGAGGCATGCGTCAGCGCGCAGCTTTAATCAGGACTCTCGCACTTGAACCTGAGATTCTGCTTCTGGATGAACCGTTTTCGGCGCTTGATTACCAGACCAGACTCACTGTATGTGATGATATATATTCAATCATCAAAAAGGAACACAAGACCGCCGTGTTAGTAACGCATGATTTGTCGGAGGCAATTTCAGTCGGAGATACCGTATATGTATTAAGCAGGCGTCCGGGCCGGATTGCACGTTCGGTTTCCGTCGATTTTCCGGCAGACCTGACACCTCTCATGCGCAGAAATGCACCTGAATTCAAGGATTATTTCAATATATTATGGAAGGAGCTTAACGAAAATGGATAAAATAATTTCCCAAAGCCAGCTAAGATACCTGAAAAGCCGTAAAAGACAACACTTCTGCATTATTATCATGCGCACACTGATTCTGGTTCTGTTGATCGGCGGATGGGAACTATGCGCGGACATCGGCATACTCAATTCTTTTGTATTCAGCAGTCCTTCAAGAATTATCAGATGTTTTACCGATATGGCCGGAACAGGCATAATATGGAAGCATCTGTGGGTAACCGTTTACGAAACCCTCATATGTTTCTCCATCGTAATTGCGGCAGGCATGCTATGCGCAATGTTAATGTGGCGGTTCCGGATGGTTTTCAAAATTGCAGAACCATATATTGTGCTCTTGAACAGTCTGCCCAAATCGGCGCTCGCACCGGTTCTCATAGTATGGCTCGGCAACAATGTAAAAACCATTATCGTCGCTGCGGTTTCCGTTGCCATATTCGGTGCTGTTTTAAGCATATATACTGCCTTCATCGAAACAGACCCGGAAAAAATCAAATTAATCCGTACCCTCGGTGGCAAGAGACGGCATATTCTCACCAAACTGGTCATACCATCTTCAATACCAACAATAATCAATACGATGAAAGTAAATCTCGGTCTTTCGCTTGTAGGTGTGATTATCGGTGAATTCCTGGCGGCCGACAGCGGTCTTGGTTATCTGATAATATACGGAAGTCAGGTTTTCAAAATGGACTGGGTTCTTATGTCAATTGTGATATTATGCATTTTATCGGGAGTTCTGTATAAATTAATAAACATTCTCGAAAAGAAGGCCGGACATTCAAGCTGATCTTAATGTACAAAAAAGGGAGACACCCTCTGTGAAAGTGTCTCCGGTACATATCTGTTATGTTTTTCTTTTTATTGTTTCATCGGAACATTTATCTGTTTCTTATGGCATCAACAGGTTTCTTTGATGCTATCTTCTTCACCGGTATGAAACTTGCCGCTGCCGCAACAAAAATACTCAGAACAAGTATCAGCAGAACCTGTCTCGGTCCGAATGTCAGAAGACTTATAAGTACGCCAAGATCTTTTCTTATGTAATTATTGATAATCATCGTAACTGCAAACACACCGGCTGCCGAGAGCACGAAATTAATCATTGCAATTATGAAGCTTTCAGAGAAAAATATCCTGAATACATCATTACTTCTCGAACCGATAGCCCTCAGTATACCAATTTCCTGTTTCTTGTGCGCAACACTGGTTGCGATAAAGTTTGCCAACATTACAGTTGCAAATACCGCAAAGCCGATTCCGATATACATAAATACCTTAGCTAACTTCTTCAATATTGTATTCACGGTATCAAGTTCATATGTTGTGCTGTTCTGAATCTCATATCTTATATCGCTGTTTTCACGATAGCTGTAACTTACAACTTTCATTACATCCGCTTTAGTCTGAGGCATTACACCGACAACATAATTATATTCTCCGATTTGCTTCGGATCTGTAAGTTCATTGACTCTGTTGGTGTCAGATACTATAAATGACGATGTTTTGGCATAAATGCTGTCATCTTTGACTATACCAACAATTTTATACCCGTCATACACCTCGTAGCTGCCATCATAACCGTTAATCCAGAGTTTCAGGTTTATATCTTTAAGATTGTCTGCCACACTTGTGATATCCGTATTCTCTATCGAATCGATATTAAGCGATGAAAATGTCACAATTATTTCTTTATCACCAAGCTCCTTCTTCTCTCCGTCCGTCCAGACTATATCTTCCTTAGGCACATCCTCAAAATGCACTATGCTCTCATTCGACCACAGGTTATACCCGTCATCCGTAGCATCAAGTCCGATTATTGCATTAATAGGTATAAGCTTAGGTTCATTCTGAATCATTTTATCAAGGTGTCCGTCACCGACCATTGCCGTTCCGGCAAGTCCGTATCCGGTTTCATAACTGAATTCATTATATAATGCATAATTAACAAGAGCATCGGCAGTTGACTGCCCTTCTTTCTTCTTGATAAGCGATTCGTACCTGTCCAGATTAAGTCCGGTGTCAACAATACCGGTTATTGTGTATTCTTCATCTTTAAGCTTAAGCGTCTTACCGATAAGATCATCATACTTCTCAATTTTGTCAGCTTTCTGACTGTTATCCTGCCGGTATCCTCCTATCTTAAATGATTCAAAAACATATTCGCTTACCGCAAGCTCGTTCTTGTTTCCATCCGGAAGTCTTCCTGCTGCAAGCTTAACATTCAGTTTATTCATCTTATCATTATCAATTTCGGTAAATCCACTGAAGCTCCGTGCATATATATTGAACTCTGTTTCGGTAAATTTGGCTTCCGGATCGTAGTATGAGCCTAAATCTATCGAACTTATCGGACTGAATACACCGCTGAACGGAATATTTAAATCCTGTTCCATCTGCTGCACTTCTTCTTTGCTTATCTTATAGTTTCCGCTATTCCACCAGTAATCGTTACCACCGTCAGTGCTCTTAACGCTCTTTGAATAAGCAAGATATTTAACACCACTGTCAATAAGTGAATTGGTGCATACCTTTATATGATTGTATGAACCAAATGTATCTGCCAGTCCGAAAAGGCCGAAGGCCTGACACGACAGCAGAATAGTTATGATAAGACGGATTTTCTTATATTTTAATCCGCTTGCACCGATTTTAAAGGCATTCTTAAGAGGCAGTTTTGACTTGATAAGCTTGAATGCCGAACCATCCTGTTTCTTTATTTTATTCTGGTCGGTTGCCGTGAAACGCTTGCTGTTTATACGATTTTTTCCAAGCCTCAATGTTACCTGTCCACTTCCGAGTCTGTCTATATAATCATTGATTGCCAGTCTGTCTTCCTCCGTAAGATGGTAACCTGAAGATATCCTGACCATGTCATTATCATATATAATATTATCTTCCTGTTCCGCTTCTTCACTATCTCCCGAATATTCCACATCACTTATAACGTGGCCGTCAGCCAGCTCAATTATCCTGTCGGCATATTGTTCGGAAAATTCCCTGTCATGGGATACAATTATCACAAGTTTATCGCGCGAAAGTTTCTTTAATGTATCAAAAATCTGTCTTCCCGTATTGGAATCAAGCGCGCCTGTCGGCTCATCAGCCATTATGATCTCAGGGTTCTTGATAAGCGCTCTCGCTATGGCTACTCTCTGTTTCTGTCCTCCAGAGAGTTCGTTAGGTTTACGGTCTCCGTATCCTTCAAGGTCAACTTCCCTCAAAATATTATTTATCTCTTCGTCCGTCGCCTTGCGTCCCTGCAATTCTATAGCAAGGGCAATATTGGCTCCAACCGAAAATTCATCAAGTATATTATATTCCTGAAAAATAAATCCGACGTAAGTATTCCTGTATGAATCAAAATACTGCTGCTTGAAATCTTTTGATGACACACCTTTAATAATTATCTCACCCGAATCATATTTATCGAGTCCTCCGAGAAGATTCAGCAATGTAGATTTTCCGCTTCCCGACTTTCCGAGAAGAAATACCATTCCCTTCTCAGGAAATCTTAATGATATCCCGTCGAGAGCTTTGACCGGTACGCCCTTCTTAGGCTTATATACTTTGCACAGATTAATTGCCTCTAACATAAATCCTCCTTCATATCGCAAGCTGTACTATGTCAACTAATACAGTTAGTATGATATCATCTTTATAATCTCATGTCAACAAAAAAAGAGACTGTCGTACAGCATCTCAACATAAATGAGATTCCGCATTACAGTCTCTTTATAAAAATATTTCCAAAAAGTGCTTATGCAGCTCTATACTGTTTGATATTCTGTTCAAAATCACTTCCCGGATCACCGTAAGTTACCAATTCAAGCATTTTGTTCAGTCCAAGTGAAATCACTCCAAGAATCGAACATGCATCAACAACAATGCTTCCGCACTTAATATCCGCGTTGCATCCCGTTTTGCCCATCATGTTCACAAAATTGATAACATCTTGCTGACTGTTAAGTTTAACCATATATGTATTCATACATATCATCCTTTCTTACACACGCTATGATTTACACTGCTGTGATACAACTTCTTCAATCGTATGAATTATATGATTTTGATATTATAAATTCAATAGGAAATTATCGACACGCCGCGACAAGATACAACACGCATAATCTTATTGTCAAAAGACTTCCCAATGAGGATAATACTTAAACCACGCTCTGGCAACGATTTCATCCGATGTCACATCCTTATATGTCCAGCTTCTGGCGTCATTGGATATGGTCCGGTTATCTCCCATTACAAAATAGGCATTTTCCGGAACTTTATACGGTCCAAAACTGTTCATGTATATGCCATCCGGAAGATATGTCTCCTCATACGGTATATCATTTATATATACCATATTATCCGTAATTTGTATGGTATCTCCGGGCAGGCCGATTATACGCTTGATTAAAAGCTGCTCATCTTCATCATCATAACATTTATGTCTGAATATAATAACATCTCCACGTTTCGGTTCCGCAAACAAATATGCCATGCGGAATCCCATAAGTCTGTCTTCCGATTCGATAAGAGGAGCCATTGAGCGCGTAGGAATATTAGCATTGATTACAACAAATCTGCTGACGACTATATATATCAGAACAGCGGTTGCAACCGCGATTAAATATCCAAAAATATTACGAACTGCCGATACTGCCTTAGACTCAGGCTGTTGTGCTTCAACAACTTCAGGCTGTGCATCCGCATCCGGCTGCACAGCCTTACAATCATCATCAATATTAACTTCAATCCACTCAAATTCTATAACAGAATCATTGTCTGATTTCATTAAATACCTCTGCTTACTTAGTCAGAAGTTCCATTATTCTGTTACTTCTGGCAATAAATGCTGTCATTCTCTCAGGTGCTACCTGACCGTGTCCTACCATAGCCAGATCATACAACTGTTCACAGAACATTGTAACATTATCACTCTCAGGGTTGTCAAGTATATATTTAACCAGAACATTGTTAAGGTTAAGTACAAGAGTCTCGCCCTGTGCGCCGTACATCTCCGGATCCATTCCGGACATACCGTACATCTTCATCATGTCGGCCATTCTCTTGGAATCTTCGTTGATTGTTATCATAGAAGAAACTTCTGCATCTTTGAGTTTCTCGGCTTTAACCTGAAGGTTATCCTTGCCAAGTGCCTTCTTAAATATTTCGGAAAGCTTGTCATTATCGGCCTTAAGAGCTTCTTTAGCCTCTTCGCTGTCATCCGCATCATCCTTAAAAATCTCGGAAAGATCGGAATCTATGCTTAAGAACTTAAGGTTCTCATTCTTCTGCTCAAGATGTGTGATGAACGGCTGGTCAATATTATGTTTAAGAATAACCGCATCCATTCCCTGGTCCTTGAACATCTTAATATACTGACCCTGTTCAATTTCATCTTTAACATAGAATACAGTATTCTCATGTTTCTCTTTATTCTCTTCAAGGCACTCCGGCAGGGTAAGATACTTGCCGTCAAGATTCTTGAACAGGATGTAATCATTCATCTTTTCACAGAACTTGTCATCTTTAAGACATCCGAATTTAATAAACGGACTTATGTCATCCCAGTATTTCTCGTAGCTTTCCTTATCTGTCTTACACATTCCCGAAAGCTTGTCCGCCACTTTCTTCGTAATATAATCTGATATTTTCTTAACAAATCCGTCATTCTGAAGCGCACTTCTTGATACATTGAGCGGAAGATCCGGACAATCAATTACGCCCTTTAATAACATAAGAAATTCAGGAATAACTTCTTTAATATTATCCGCTACGAATACCTGATTATTGTAAAGTTTAATAACACCTTCAGCGCTCTCGAACTCAATATTGATCTTAGGAAAATAAAGTATACCCTTTAAGTTAAACGGATAATCCATATTCAGATGTATCCAGAATAACGGCTCCTTGTAATCGTGGAATACCTTGCGGTAGAAATCCTTGTATTCATCATCCGTACATTCGTTAGGATGCTTCGTCCAAAGCGGATGTATATCATTAAGCGGAACCGGTCTCTTCTTAATCTTATATCTCTCACTTGCAGGCTTGGTCTCAACAGTCTTCTTGTTACCGTCTTCGTCCTCAACTTCCTCGGTCTTAGCCTCTTCCACAACCGTTTCAATAATGGTATCGGTATCACGAAGGTCATCTTTCTCAATCATCTCCGTCTTCTCTTCTGTGTCGTCTGCATTATCAAGATATATCTCATAAGGCATAAATGAACAGTACTTCTCGATTACTTCACGAGCTCTGTATTCATTAGCAAATTCAGTACAATCATCATTAAGATACAAAGTAATCTGCGTACCGACTTCTGTCTTATCGCCATCCGTCATATCATATTCCGTACCGCCGTCGCATTCCCAATGCGTTGCCACAGCATCTGCCTTATATGACAGCGTATCTATTGCCACACGGTCGGCAACCATAAATGCCGAATAAAAACCAAGTCCGAAATGTCCTATAATCTGGTCTTCATTAGCCTTGTCCTTATATTTCTCAAGGAATGCTTCCGCACCCGAGAAAGCTATCTGGTTAATATATTCGTTAACCTCTTCGGCAGTCATACCGAGTCCGTTATCGGTAAATGTAATAGTCTTCTCCTTAGAGCTTACGCTTACCTTAATGACCGGCTTATAGTCCTCAGGAAGTTCATATTCACCCATAAGGCTTAACTTCTTAAGCTTGGTAATAGCATCACATCCGTTAGATATAAGCTCTCTAAAGAAAATATCGTGATCAGAATACATCCATTTCTTAATTATAGGGAATATATTCTCACTGTTAATTGACAGATTTCCATGTTCCTGTGCCATAATAACCAACTCCTTTAATAAAAAAAATCTTTCTGAAAGATATAGTAATACCATTCTTTCAGAAAGTCAAGGAAAAATTAGCACTCATTTCTGTTGAGTGCTAACAAAATATTCATTATATATTTCATACAGCTTTCCGGTTCCGGGAATCACCTCGTCCATCGGCGTATTTTCCCAAAAACGCTTATTAAATTCCGTAGAACTTTTCTCAAGACGAGCTGCATACTGGTCCGAGAAAACCTTCATGCGTCTCGATAAAATAATTTCGGCACTCCTCTTATCATAATCACTCTCGACATTATCATTGACGCACTTGATTATATAATATCCGATATCAGTTTCAACAATACCGCTAATTTCTCCTACCTCAAGCTTAAATGCCGCATTCTCGAATTCTTCAAGGTATTCTCCTCGTCCGAATTCAAGCGTATATTGCGAATCATCACTGTTCTCCCTGGCAAGTGCCGCAAAATCGGTACCATCATCCGTTTGGGAAAGCAATGACTGCACCCGCTTATATGCACGCGAAACATCAGCCTGACTAAGTTCTGTTCTCACACCGTCATCATCATACTCAACAGTCGCAACATAAATATACTGAACATTAATAACCCTTGCCTCATCCTCGCTGACCTCGGTATCCACTGTATCGGTAATCGTATAAAATGCTTTCTGTGCCATCCTTAAAGATGTATAGAAGTTTTCCACATCAGATTTATCAATTGTCCCATTACCATCATAACCGGTCATATACTCATCCGCTGCTTTAGCAATCATATCGCAGTCTTCATCCGTGAGTCTTATGGAAAAATCATCCGCAAAATCTTCAAGAACGGCTATCTGTTCCAGTGTATCGCGGACATTGTTCTTGACATATTGCTCTGCGGTCATGCCTTCAATCTTCTCACTCCATACTTCTGAATCGAATGTTTTCTCATAAGAGCACCTGAGTTCTCCGAGCAGCAGCAGTGCCTCATCCATGCTTATCTTACGGCCGTTAATAACCGCAAATGTACTCCGCTTAAGTCCTGTCGTAAACTGCACTCTGGTACATCCTGCACATATGGTCATAAGGCACACAAGGCAGACACATACCATTATTCTGAAATGTCTACGCTTCAACATACAAATACCTTCCGTCAGGAAGTGCAAATACCTCAAGGGCATCGCTCACATCTTCATAATCACTTATATCTATTCCTTCATCCTTCATATATTCAAGGAGTTCTTTCTTATCATCAAACACCTGAGCCATGCATTCCTCAAGAAAATCAATGGCCTCATCAATATCAGCCACTACTTGTTTCGGAAACAGCTGCTCCTGGTTCTCATAAAATACTTCTGCACAAATATTATCGATTTCACTCATATTTCTGTCCTCACATTTTCTTAATCTCATGTATCAGCCGTGATACCGGAAGCCCGACAACATTATTGTAATCTCCGTTTATTCCAAGGATATATGCCGCAAAGAATCCCTGTATGCCATATGCACCGGCCTTATCCATGCTCTCACCGCAGGACAGATATTCTTCTATCTCTTCATCAGACATCGGATATACCCTGACCCCGGTTACTTCAGAAAAACACACTTCACGATCTTTGCCTATAATATCTACACCTGTGATCACATTGTGTTCCCTTCCCCGGATAAGCTTAATCATATCGAAGGCTTCTTCATATGAATGAGGTTTCCCAAGAATTCGCCCATCCACCGCCACGACCGTATCCGCGCCTATTACCAACGTATTGCCGTCCGTTCCGGACAGCCTGTCAAATACATCATGTGCCTTATCGGATGCCAGCTGTCTGACTATTCTTTCAGGGCTTATCTCTCTTATAATCTCTTCACGTTCTGAAGGAATGACCTCACATTCCACACCTATCTGTTCAAGCAGTGCAAGTCTTCTCGGTGATGCTGAAGCCAGTACTATCTTCGTATCCTTGATATTCATAACATTCTCCATTTATGTTGTACGGAATATTATATATTGTATCAAAGCGGGACAGCTTTTACAACCCTTTTATGGGTTCTGTGAGACATCTATAGCTGTCACATCAACGCCCCTGTTCTCAACCGGCGTTGAGAATACTATCTGGGTACTTGTCCTTCCGAATTTCTGAAGTCTTCCAATGAACGAGTCCAGAATCATTGTATCGGAAAAAGCAACTTTAATAAGCATTGAGAAATCACCTGTCACGCAGTTACATTCCAGCACATTTGGACACGCCTTTATAAAAGGATAAAATTCCTCCTTCTGTGCCGGTATTATCTCAAGATTAATAAAAGCCGTAATATGATATCCAAGCTTTGTCTGATTAATTCTGGCTGTATATCCGGAAATTATATTTTCTTTCTCAAGCCTCTCAATCCTCGCAGATACCGCCGGTGATGATAAAAATACATGTTCCGCCAGTGTCTTAAGCGGGGTCCTTGCATTCTGCTGCAAAAGTGTAATTATTTTCTTATCGATTTCATCCATATATGTGCCTCCTTGGGTCTTTACAAAAAAAACACCTACTGCGCCTTTCAGTAGATGTCTCCGTCGACCTTTGTTTCTTTTTTTTCATAATACATTACAAAAATAAAAAAATCAAGATTTTTTTTAATTTTATTAAGTCAAACAAACATTTTCACGTTGCGGCTTAGTCTGATTTCTGATACAATTATCATATCAATGAATGAAAGGAGCCCTATATGAGCACTTACGAAGATTTTGAAGGCGATACCGTTACGCTTACATTCGATGATGATAAAGAGGTTGAATGCGGCATTGTAGCTATATTCCCGGCCGGTGAAAGAGAATATATCGCACTTCTCCCGCTTGGCGGCGAAGAAGAGGAGAACGGTGAGGTTTACATTTACCGTTATTCCGAAGATGCAGATGGTGAACCGTCCATTGACAACATCGAGGATGATGAGGAATATGAAATTGCATCAGATGCTTTTGATGAGTTACTTGATTCAGAAGAACTTGATGAAATTCTTGATGATGATGACGAGGAGTAATCCCCGTCATCTTTATTATTGTTCCGGAACAACAGCAAAAAATACTATGTCATCTGTTCCGTTATTGATCATTGAATGACCATGTCCCTTCGGGCAGTAATGGCACCCTCCCGCTTCCACGGTTTCTGTCCCATCGTCATAGATAAAATCCGCCTTGCCTGCCAGAATATAAATGATTTCACTGTTGGTCTCATGCACATGATATCCTATCGATGAACCCGGCTCCAGCCTGTCATACATTATTTTATTCAGTTCATCTGCATACATTTTCGCGCAAAGCTCACCTTTTCCACCTTTAAACCCAGGCTTTCTTTCTTCAGGTATTTTATTAAAATCAATAATCATTTGCCATTCCTTCTTTCCATATGATATGATTATTATAATTTAATTTGTTCATAAACTCAATGAAAGGTTAGTATTTTCCATGAATAGAAATATATTATACAAAGCGGTCGTTTTTGATATGGATGGTGTTATATTCGATTCAGAGCGTGCGGTAATGCAATGCTGGAAAGAGGTTGCTTCGCGCCACAATATTCCCAATATAGAAAAAGCCATTCTTGCATGCACCGGAACGACCATGGTGCGCACCCGTGAAATCATGCTTAATCTGTACGGCGCTGATTTTCCGTATGATGAATATGCCAGGGAATCATCAGTAATATTCCATTCGAGATATGACGGCGGCAGGCTTCCGATGAAACAGGGTGTCAAAGAACTTCTCACGTTCTTAAAAGAACGTGGCAAGAAAATCGCTCTTGCTTCCTCAACCAGACAGCAGGTCGTTACGGATGAACTGTGTGATGCCGGTATAATCGAGTATTTCGACCGTATAATATGCGGCGATATGGTAAGCCGCAGCAAGCCGGCTCCGGATATTTTCTTAAAAGCCTGCGAAGAGCTTAACATCTCTCCGTCAGACTCATATGCAATTGAAGATTCATACAATGGAATCCGTGCAGCACATGCCGGCGGCCTACACCCGATCATGGTCCCTGATCTGCTGCCGGCAGATGAAGAGATGCAATCTCTTGCCGAGATCGTCCTTCCGAGCCTCACAAGTGTTATGGAGTACCTTGCCTGATTTCCACGTATCTCCTATTATATGGCAATCTGATATATATATCTATGTATGCCGCATCTGCTTCAAACTTCTGTACTTTATAGATAACAAAATTTTTAAAATCCTTATCCGAAACAAAGTTTTCGTTAAGTGTGTCTATGCTCTTTTGAATAACTTGAATATCTTGTTCTGTTTTCTTCTGTCTATCATACATATTTAACATTTGCACAGAAATTTCTGATACTCTTGCACTTACAAGATGCATCTCCGCCTGTGTAACAAACTGTTGGTTTTGCTTTATATAATGACGCATTTCACGAAATGCACGCATAATAAAAATGCTTTGCTGTTCTGCAAGCTCACCTCTGAGAACTGTAGCAAGCATATAAATACCTTGCTCCGTGAATGCATATGGCAATTTTTTAATGTGAAGCCCTCTTTTATTTCCATTTTCGTTTAAAGTCGCAATTTGCGACTTTAAAAAATCTTCCGGAAACCTTACAATATTACGCTTTACCTGTTCATTCAAACGCTTCACTTCATACCCATAAATCTCAGCCAAATCATAATCAAGCATAACCTGATGACCCCTTATGACATAAACCCGATTAAATATATTATCTACCGTCATTAATTCTGTATTTTCTGCCATGGCACTTCTCCTGCAAATTGTACGACAACTTGTGGCAAAAAATAGACTTCGGTAAAAACTTTACCGAAGCCTACTATCCGACCAGAACACCGTTTAAAAATTGTTCCTGAAATGCAATCTGTGCGTATATTTCATCATCACCCGGAACAGTCACATCACTACGAATTGCTCCGTCTCCGCCTGTTATCCCGGTAACATAACCATAATTGACCGGATAAAATATATTCTTATGACGCGGGTGACAACTTCCCATAGGGCGGTCTATTTTTCCTCTTACCACCTGTCCTATAATATCCTGATACCTATCTGCCGGCACAGGATTTTCCTCAAATCCGAAACTTTCTGCTTTCTTTTTCAATGCATTCACTCCCCTCTACTGTGGTAAAATCAAAGTTGGATTTTTCA
>ULZH01057897.1_pt1 | contig 25351 bp, 20 predicted proteins | sample 1962951 | NCBI WGS metagenome assembly ULZH01 (sample SAMEA4835884, study PRJEB28245) | human gut metagenome | biome: gut microbiome; material: fecal sample | place: Denmark | collected 2008
GAGCCAACTCATCGAACACAACGTCATTGAGCACCTTGATATATGTGCCCTTCATCCCTGAAGACCTTGATTCGATTACTCCTGCACTTTCAAATTTACGAAGCGCATTGACTATCACCGAACGGGTTATTCCCACCTTATCGGCAATCCTGCTTGCGACAAGAATTCCTTCTCCCTGTCCAAGTTCGTCAAAAATATGGATTATGGCTTCCAACTCGGAATACGATAATGTGCTTATCGCCGATTTTACAATATGGACCTTACGATCCTCTTCCGCCGTCTCTTCATTAACGGACCTCATCATTTCAAGTCCGACCACTGTCGTTCCATACTCACATAATATGATGTCATCAATATCGTATTGATTCTCAATCTTGTACATAAACAAAGTTCCAAGACGCTCTCCAGCAATATCTATAGGCGCTATGATTGCCTGATATTTATTGGAATATCCTTCGGCAAATCCAAGTGTCTCAAGATTGACATTCTCCTTTGTGGAAAGAACATTAAGCAACCTTTCGTTCAGCATGAAGTCAACGTAACCTCCGACTTCATCCTGTATCAGTTCCTTAATCTCTTCAACTTCTTCGATAATACTTACACCAAGCACCTTACCCTTACGGCTTATCACAAGTACATTGGATACAAGAATATCGCTCATAACCTTACAGATATCGTTAAAAACTACCTTCTGTGAACTGTTGTTATGCAATAACTTATTGATCTTACGTGTTTTGTCAAGCAATTGTACGCTGCTCATTCCTACCATGCCCCTTTAACAGAAAAACTAACTCTGCTTACAATATCAAGCATAGCACATTTATCAGAAAATATCAATTATTTTCTTTATTGTGTACATAATTTGTGACATATCCGCACTGTTCGTTGGCACACGCAAGTTTGTTGCCCTTTTCAACCATATATCCTCCGCACTTCGGGCATTTCTCTGAAGAAGGTTTATTCCATGACATGAAATCACATTCACTGTTCTCACAGCCATAGTATTTACGGCCTTTTCTGGTCCTTAGTAATATGACTTCCTTACCGCACTTCGGACAGGCAACACCTATTTTTTCGAGGTAAGGCTTGGTGTTGCGACATTCCGGAAATCCCGGGCATGCTAGGAACTTACCGTGTGGTCCGTATTTAATGACCATATTTCTGCCACAGTTCTCACATATTACATCCGTAACCTCATCCTCTATCTTAACAGTTTCAAGTTCCTTCTCGGCAAGCTTAACAGCCGCATCAAGATCCGGATAAAAATTTCTTACAACAGTCTTCCAGTTGACACTTCCCTCTTCCACTTTATCAAGGAGAGACTCCATATTGGCCGTAAAATTAACGTCAACAATTGATGGAAATGACTTAAGCATTATCTTATTAACCGCCTCGCCTATTTCCGTGACGTATAAATTCTTGTCCTCCTTAATAACATATCTCCTCGCTATAATAGTTCCGATTGTAGGCGCATATGTAGAAGGCCTTCCAATTCCGAGTTCTTCAAGTGTCTTAACTAAAGATGCCTCAGTATAATGTGCCGGCGGCTGTGTAAAATGCTGTTTATTATCATATTTGTCAAGAGAAATCTGTGATTCCTTCGTTATCTGGCTGAATGTAAATGCATCGGATTTCTCGTCTTCATCTGACATATACACTGACATATATCCATCAAATTTAATATGTGATGCAGCGGCACTGAATCTGTAATCTCCCGCTGCAATACGTATGTTGGTAGTCTCATATATAGCATTAGCCATCCTGCTGGAAACAAAACGTTTCCATATAAGCTGATAGAGCCTAAACTGGTCACGGCTTATTAATTCCTTTACCTGAGACGGAAGAATCTCTATATTGGTAGGTCTGATTGCTTCATGTGCATCCTGGATTTTCTTTCCCTGTCTGGCAGCATGATCCGGTGCCATATAGTAAGCATCACCATAATTTTCTTTAATGAAATTTCTGGCAAGCGCATCAGCCTCATCCGATATACGGGTAGAATCCGTTCTCAGATATGTGATAAGTCCGACCGTACCCATCCCCTTAATATCTACACCTTCATAGAGCTGCTGTGCTATGCGCATGGTCTTCTGCGTTGAAAAATTAAGAGCCTTGGAAGCCTCCTGCTGCAATGTACTGGTGGTAAACGGCTGCGGAGCCTTCTTTATGCGTTCTCCCTTCTTAATATCATCAATTATATATTGGGCACCTGATAATTCATTCATTATCTTATCGACCTGTCCTGAATTCTCAAGTTCGATTTTCTGTCCGGCCTTTCCCACAAACCTTGCGGTTATAGGTTTCTTCTCACCTTTAACATTAAGAATGGCATCTATAGTCCAGTATTCTTTAGGTATAAATGCATTTATCTCATCTTCCCTGTCACATATAATTCTTAATGCGACTGACTGTACACGTCCCGCCGAAAGTCCACGCTTGACTTTCGCCCAGAGTAAAGGACTTATTCTGTATCCAACCATTCTGTCAAGAACTCTTCTTGACTGCTGTGCATCAACAAGGTTCATATTAATCTTACGAGGTTCTTTAATTGATGCTTTGACTGCATTCTTGGTAATTTCGTTAAAACTTATCCTGTTAATATCCTTGTCTTCAATCTTAAGTGCCTGTGCAAGATGCCATGATATGGCCTCTCCTTCGCGGTCGGGGTCGGTTGCAAGATATATTTTATCAGACTTCTTAACCAGTTTTCTCAAATTGGCAAGGACATCCCCCTTACCTCTTATGGTAATATACTTAGGCTCGTAATCATTCTCCACATCTATTCCAAGCGAGCTCTTTGGCAGATCCCTTACATGTCCGTTAGAAGCTGCCACTTCATAATTTGCTCCAAGAAACTTCTTAATTGTCTTTACCTTGGCAGGTGACTCGACTATAACCAGATACTTTGGCATAACATCAACCTCTCATTTCATAATATCCTTATATAAAAATTCTTGCTGATCTCTTTGATGAGACCTTTTAGTTCAAGAGTCAAAAGTGCCTGAAACACTTGCATTTGAGACATGCCGGTTTCTTTTATCAGTGTCTCCAGACTTTTGGGACTAAAATCTAGTAACTGACTATACAACATTTTCTCATCACTTGCAAGCAAAATATTTTTTTCGCTGGTTTTCGTACTGTCTGAAATATCAAGATCAAGTTCCGCAAGCAGGTCATCATATGAGCACACTATCTGTGCTCCCTGCCATATAAGATGATTACATCCCTCGCTGTTCCCATCGCCTATTCTTCCCGGAACCGCATACACCTGCCTGTTCTGTTCAAGTGCCTGTGCTGCCGTTATAAGCGAGCCGCTCTTCATACCGGCTTCAACTATGATTACCGCATCACACAGACCGCTTATTATCCTGTTTCGCAGCGGAAACATCCCCGGTCTTGTCAGTGTATTATCCGGAAATTCCGATATCACTCCTCCGTTTCGCATTATATCCACATATGTGTTAAAATTCTGTTTCGGATAGCACAGATCAACACCTCCGGCAAGTACTGCAAAAGTCGTACCTCCGGCAAGCACCGCCCCCTGATGCGCAGCCACATCTATGCCAAGGGCAAGACCGCTTATAACCTGCGCCCCTGCCGTGGCAAGCACGCGGCCGAGTTCCATTGCAACACTCCTGCCATATTCCGAGCAGTTTCTTGACCCGACCACGGCAACACTCTTAACATCATCGGAAGGCAGTCTTCCTTTATAATATATGACATTAGGCCTGTCATATATTTCTTTCAATCTGGACGGGTATGTATCTTCAAACGGAAATACCATATTATTTCCATCAGCCATTCTTCCGGCATATTCTTCAAAAAGCCTTTTCCTAAGGTTCATATCCCGGATAGCGGCAATATCAGCCGTCGTTATGCCCTCTATGCATCCGAGTTCTTTATCTCCTGCGCAGGCTGCAGCCTTTGGATCATCATCAAAGGCTTTCAATATCTTCCTTATCTTAATATTACCTATATGAGGTATATTATTTATCCAAAACCAGTATTTTCTGTCCATATACACCTCATACCATCCTATATCCGGATGCTTCACATATGTGTTCAGCCATAATGTACTCACTGCCATCAATATCGGCAATTGTCCTGGCGACCTTGAGCAGCTTATGATATCCGCGTGCGCTCAGGTCACATGAATCATAAATACTGTTCATCAGATTTTCGGCTTCTCTGTCAAGTATACAGTACCTTGACACATCTGCAGCCGGAATCGCTGAATTCAGACTGTATTTTTCATCCGCAAAACGCTCTTTCTGAATATTAAAAACACGCTCGACCGTGCTTCGCATGTATTCATTGGTATATAAGTCCTTACCGTCATACACCATGTCCTCGTATTTAATACGCGGCACCTGTACACATACATCAATTCTGTCTAACAGTGGTCTGCTCAGTCTCCCAAAATATGCCCTTACCTGTGCAGGCGTACAGCTGCATCTGTTTCTGTCCGGATAGTATCCGCACTTACAGGGATTCATCGCCGCGACGAGCATAAAATCTGCCGGATATTCCACCTTGCCGTTCACACGGTCAATCAATATATGCCCGCTTTCCATCGGCTGACGCAGCACTTCTACAGTTTTTGTGGAAAACAGGTTGAACTCATCCATAAAAAGCACACCATGGCACGCCAGACTTACCTCTCCGGGCATAAGACCGTTACCGCCGCCCGCCATGGCCTGAGGTGTTATGCAATGGTGAGGAGCACGGAAACAACGCTTATCCACAAAGGAAACGCCATCCTTAAGCATCCCTGCCACGCTGTAAATTCCTGACAATTCCAGCTGCTGCTCATATGTCATCGGCGGCAGAATCGCCGGAATACGCTCTGCTGCCATTGTCTTGCCGGCTCCGGGCGGTCCTATCATAAGCATATTATGCATGGATGCAGCCGCAACCATAATCGCTCTTTTAAGACTTAGCTGACCATGAATATCGGCAAAGTCCATCCCATATTCCGTTGACTGTAACGGCTTTGCATTTTCAAACGGAACTTCCGTGAAATCGCCTTTAATACATTCAATTACCTCATTAAGCGTAGATGCCGGAATAATCTTTGCGTCCTTAACATAGGATGCCTCCATGGCATTCTCCCTGGGAAGAACCACCATCTGTCTGCCGCCCTTGCACCAGTTTATCACCATTGGCAATACACCCCTTACGGGTCGTAATTCACCGTTAAGGCCCAATTCGCCGATAAACATTATATTCTCACACAGATTCTGTCTGATTATTCCGGCTGCCTGTAAAACAGCAACAGCAACAGCCAGATCATAATGTGTTCCCTCTTTTCTCAAATCTGCCGGTGATATATTGACGATCATTCTCGCCGGTACAATTCTGATGCCGGAATTCTTAATTGCCATTCTGACACGTTCCCTGGATTCACGGACAGCAACACCAAGATTACCGGTTATATCAAAACATGGAAAACCTGCCGAGATATCTGCTTCAACTTTCACACTGACAGCATCAATACCATTAATGACGGACGTATACGCATTTCCTAACATTATGCGCCTCCTGTTTAGAATATTTCTGAAATTTCGAAATTTGAAGATGTGATGAGAATAACATATAAATCCGGGTATTTCAACACAAAAATTGTGAACTTTTTTTAACAATATTTCATGTCATTTGGGCAAAAAAATAATCCGGACTGTCACTTTATTAAACAGTCCGGATGTAATACTAATCCAAATCTTTAATTGAACGATATACAAAATACAAATATGCCGTGTCCGTAAGTGTATACAGTTTCTTTTTACCCTGTACTTCATTCTTTACGGTAAATGTAAAGTTCAAAGTCTGATTCATAAAAGCTTCATATAATTCCGGCTGGTCCGCCTTATTGATCGTAAATGAATCATTAAAGTCAGTATGCCCGTATATATCAGCTTTTTCGTAATTTCTGACCACCATGCTCTTATCCGTATATCTGCCGCCGTCAAGAACCTTATAATTGGCGGTAAGGCTTGCACTGACCATCTTGGCTTTTTCATCATATGCCTTATACCGGACAACTATGTTGTCATAATTAACACCGGTTTCATACATATATATAACAAAAGCATTTTCATTGGCCGACATCTGAACAGGAACATTTTCCGTAACCGATCCGATGGTAAAATCAGCATCTGTAAACATCGCATCCGGCTTCACTATGAAATCGGTTTCATCTATACCAAGGAAATAATTATTGATGGTGATTGTAGTATAATTGTTTCCGTCAAAACGCTTCTCCACACCCGGAAGTCTGGCACCGGAATCCGACCAGTTCTTATCCGTATAAGGTTTCAGCAAGTCAACACCGTTACGATTGAGTAATCCGACAACTCCGTTATAAGGTATATATCTTCCATCATTACACCAGCTGGTAAGAAACAGATAGTAATCGCGCGGATTATTAAGAATCCATACACAGCCATCCTTACTAAGCCTGCTGTTAAAATCATCCTTTTGTTCAGCTGTTACATCTGAATAAAATCTTGTTGCCGGACCACTGGTCTTCGTTGCGTTGTTCACTTCAAAGAGGAACCATCTTATATCCTCCTCTGACGAGAAACGCAGTGTCCAGTTCACATTACCGTTATAAGCCGCCGTGGTAACACCGTTATCATAGGTATAAGGTGTTCCGTCCTCCTTGGTTTCCGAAAAATATTTCTTGTAAAAATAATCCGGATCCCTGTAATATGTTTTAATATCCTTATCAAGTGCTGCCGTTCCGGCCTGATCTGTAGTCTTGCAAAGCAGGTAATACAGCTTAGCCATATTATTGCTTGCTGTCACACTTCCGCTGCCTGCAAACTGTGATATCTGATACATGCATGAAACTCTCTGGATTTCGGTATGTTCGGTTCCGTCATCATCATAATATACATGTTTGTAATTTGTATTATGCTCGCCGAATATATATTCCATCAGCAATTTAACGGAATTCCAGCTAAGTTCATTACATACATATTCATCCCCGACTTTACTGTAAGAGTCATAGTATACTTTTTGGGAAATAAGTTCGGAAAAAGTATATTCCTTATATTCATCACCGGACTTATAGTAAACATTGGTTCTGAATAATTCATCTGCCATGGTTGCGTCGCCGTACTTCATAAATTGTACCGCTTTGGACGCATCTGCCACCGGCTGGTTAAAAAATGCGTTTCTGAATATATGTCCCTTAAGATCCGTTGCATATCCTGCGACATAAATTATATCTACAGGATCCTCTTCATTATATACATCTTCATATGTAAGCTGTCCTGCAACAACTGTCTTAACTTCGACATTCCCTGTCGAAAAATACTTATATATATTCGTATTTTCATATCCCTCAAGCAGTCTGTCAAGATAGTAATTCTGAATTTCCGCTTTATAATCATATGCCGGCTTATTTAATTTGATATCGACATTAAACTGCTCCGTAGTGTTTTCCGCATACCAGCTTTCACCTGTTTTACGGGTTCTTATTGAGAACATATATTTTACGGATATATTACCGTCAGCATACATTGTTGCTTTGGTTCTGTTAATATTCGGACCATACCAGCCTTCATTTATGCCAAGGCTGTAATTATCCTCACTCAGTCCGAGTTCGTCATAAGAAGCCTGTGCTGCTTTCTGGATTATTGTCTTAATCTCAGCATCGGTTGAATCCTCGGTCACGTTCGTCTTAAGAGCCTTTATTATCCCATTGCGCACATGGTCCTGAATTGCCTTGACATCATAATTAGCAACTATTGTTCCGTTAACGGATATATTACAGCTTATATCGCCAAGTGATATAAGAATATCTCCTGTCACACTTCCGTTGGTACTTCCGCTTGAAGAAGTAATGGAAAAAGGATTCTCGCTGCTCCATACAGCTTTAACAGATGAATCATTTATCTCTTCGTTAAGAGCCTTAAGCAATGAAGCTGCTGTTGTTGAATTGGTATATTTATAAGCTGCAAAAAACGCACCGGCTGTCGTGACAGCTTTCTCATATCTCTGTGAATCCGATATTCCCGTTGTTCTGGACGCTGTGATCGTAATAGGCTGGCCGTCATCTGTTACGTTGTTTGCATTGCCGTTCTGGCTGTCTAAGAATCTTATATTATCATATTTGCCTGTTGGATCATATTGCAAATTAAATTTATTAAAAATCTCATCACCATATGCTTCAATGGTACTCTTCTGTTCCTCATCCGGAATAAGTATATCAAATACCGATGCCAGTTCATACGGAACTATTTCGAGTATTGTAAGCTTCTGTTTGTTTCTCATAATGCTGGTGAGAACATTTGCCTTGTCTTCTGCCTGAAGTGTTCTCTCACCGTTTACCCAGTCGATGTTTCCGTCATTATATTCGGCTACCATCGCTTTATCATAATATGATGTTCCGATTTCACTACCGTCACCGGCTTTGGTTCTCGTACTTCTTCCGATAAATACGGCCGAGCCCGCAATTGTCATTGCAGCAAGTGTTACCGCCACAATTCGTTTATACAGTTTTCTTCTCATAAATGCTCTCCTTTCAATACGAGATTATTTTGAGCTTACATTGAGTTTCTTGCCCATATAGTCTAGTGCCGTTATTCTGTTACGAAGCGTAATTGTCTTTGAATCCTGTTTTGATTCATTATCGTTTGACACTTTTATAGACACATTTAATACAATCGGCTGTTCATATATTTTGTTGCCAAGTGCATCATATACAATATTGCCGTCATCATCAAGTTTAAGACAGCTGTCATCTATTTTTAATGAAAAATCACTTACATACTTCGACATGCAATATCCGTCATATGCATCATCCATACTTAACGGTGCATCCGTATCCATAACATAAACCATACCGTTTACGTCGTCATGTGGTTTAACCCAGATTATGCATTTAGGCTTGACCTTGGACGTTCTGGAAAAATCTCCTGTCTTTATCACAAGCATACCGGACTGCTCACTCACATACAACTCCGTTGCTTCCATAAGAGCATCCGCCACTTTATTGGAGGTTTCCTGAAGTTCATTCTGTAAATCAATCGAATTACTTTGTTTCCTGTAAAATCGTGAACCGGATGTTACCAGTGACATTATAAGAATTGCTACTATGCTGGCTATCGCAAGGGCAACTAACACCTCAACAAGTGAAAGTCCTTTATTATTCAATTTACGTAATCGGATTTCTTTCAACTGCGGTCCCTTCTTCTCTAATTCTCTTCAACCGTATGTTTACCGGTTGAATAATATAATTTAATCGTTGACGATTTCTTGTCTTTATAACGGCACATTATGTAACATGTCTTTCCCGCATCAGTCTTTATTCCTGCCGGCGATACTTCTTCTATATCACCCGACAGATTTCTGAACGTCACGGTTACACTTGTATAATCAGTTCCTACCTTCGTTCCCGAAAGCTTTCCGTCTGTCTCGCTTACATATACATCGACACGGGATGGCAGTTCACTGCTGTCAAATACTTCATCATCATGTATAATTTCGACAAGACCGTCACTGATCTTAACACTCCATTTGCCGGTTTTGGTCATTGAACGTTCCCTGCATTCGGAAATGGCGTCAGCTATAAACCCTGCTGTCTTTTTAACGTTTGACTTGCTCACGACAACATAACTTAAGCTTGCAATACCTACCATAATTCCCATTATGGCCACTACAACCAGCAATTCCACAAGTGAAAAACCTCTGTTGCCGATTGCTTTATTTAGTTTCTGCCTCTGTCTCTGCAACATAATTCTTTCTCCAGTTATCATAACTCAACAAATCTTCACTCTTGATATCATCACCGCCAAGCGCATCTCCGTCAATTCCCTGATATGCGAAGAAAAACTGCTTAAGAAGCGGAATCGCCTTAATTGTACTCTCCGTTATTTCACGGTCGGCTGTGATTGTAACATCACCCGATATTGTAATATTACCATCCGTAATGATAAGACCCGTAAAATCGCGGTCAACTATTATATCCCTGTCGTTGGCCAGAATAACACCCTGTGTTACTCCGATTGAAGAAATCTTCAACGCACTGGCGCCGCTTGGTACTATCACACCATAGCTTCCGCTTCCGGCTTTTGCTTCGGACTTATAGAATTCCAGATCCTTGTATTCATCCAAAGAGAACATTTCATCCCATTTTGATGTATCAATTACATAATCATATATGCTTCTGCTGCTGTCAATGACATGTTCTTCGGATGCACCTTTCTCATATTTGCCGTCGACCTTGGTTGTCTTAAGCTCATTAATGCTTACAAGTGCACCGTCCGTTACATCAACTGCCCATTTGGAATCGTTATCATCCACATCATCGCTGCCTATATCATATAAGAACATCTTTAACAGTTTGTATCTGTTATACTTATCATCACAATTCTTTCTGAGTTCATCCGCTCCGAAAGCTCCACCGGATGCACTTATCGATGAACCGTTTACGCTGTAAAGATTACCGTTGGTCTTGATTGCATCGCCTCCGGGAATTGAAGCCGTTCCGAGTTTCTCAAGGCATCTTGAAACTATTGTATTCAACTCAGCCCAGCCGTCCCTGTCACTGTATGATGAGTCAAGAATTCTTCTTACATATTGCACTCTTGACGCATTATCTTTGAAATTAAGATAAAAATATCTCGCTGTTCCTCCATCATCCTTACGTACAACAGGATTGGACTTGTTCAATAAATCTGCCGCAAAAAAAGTACTGTCATCACCTGCAAGCGCATCTGTATCGACCGCTCCGTCCTTATCCGCTGTCGGAACACAAGGATTGGTAATCTGCATATATCTCGTAGGTACAAGATATATCTCCTGCAGTTCCTTGAGTCCGAGACTGTCAGCTGTCATATATCCGTCTGAAACGTTAATATAAGCTCTGCCTGCCATAACCATTTTTGCAAGAGCAGATATATCAACAGTATTCTTATCCCCGTTGATTACGATGGCACTGCTGTGTGCTGATGAATCACCGGCATTCTGGGACCATCCGAATCCATACAGGGCACCCGCAAGCATTACATTGGCATTATTGCCGGCAAGGTTTAAATCGTCCGCAAGATATATTGTGCTGGCGGCGTCACTGCTTACATCGGCATCAGTCCTGACATTAAAGTTCACGCCCCATATTCTGGATGATGTGAGATTAAGTGTTCCATTGACCGTGGCATTCGCCGCACTGACCAGAACTGCTTCATTAAGTGAAAGAATGCTCTGGTTATTTACCGTCAGTCCCTTCATGGATGGCGTAACACTCTCATCGCCTGCAAAAACTCCTCCGGTTACAGATGCATCTATTTTATTTGTGGATGTTCCGGCAGCAACGCCGTCCATTCCTATAAGGCAATAGTCAAGATAGGTATTCAGATGATTTCTGTTATCTACAAAATTAAAAGTGACATCCGGATATCCCATCACCATATCCACCGCTATATTGGAATAATATTCATCTTTCGTCGATACATATACAACAACCACATCATTTATGGTTATCTTATCGCCTTCAAAATCAACATTTCCCACAGAATCCACATATGCGTATTTATCAGGACTTGAATCCTTAGTCCTGGTTATGAATGATTCCATGTATTTTATTAAATTCGCTTTGGATGACAAGGCATCCGAAGTATCCATTCCGCCATTTACCGTATCCAGTTTTTTCTTAAGATTGGTAAGATACAGGATACGCATATTACTGTTGGCAGTCGCATTGTCAACAGCCCTGTTATTATTGACAAGCTCGGTTACAGATGAAAGATATGCCGTCTCAAGCTGATTGTAACATTCCGTACTTATTCCCGAATATATCTCATTAAGAGCAGTCTGCGCACTGTAAAAAGTCTTCTTTGACTGATAGTTCATCACACGCATACTGTAATTAGTCATGGTGGATGATATGATTACCGTGCCAAGTATTGCCACAAACGATACCGCAATTATGGCGACGATCAAAGACGAACCTTTGTTATTCCTGCCAAGTTTCTTTAAGAGTTTAATCATAAAGCACTTCCTCTCTCACTGTTGACACCGTTGCGATTGTCTCGCCATCGGCAGAACCATATTTTACCGATATGGATACATCATAAAGTTTCAGTTTCTGTCCGCTTCCCGCTGTCACGGATGAACCTGTCGTATCTGTAACGTTAGATTCAACCGAAAGTGCTGACTCAGGGTTATTTATCTTAAAATTACTGATATCAGAAGTTACAAGTCCTCCGACTGCCGGCCCGTCTATTGTAATCGAGGACGGATTAAGCCACACATCACCATCTGTCCCGGAAACAGTCTGTTGTATTATATACACATTGGTCTTACGCTTATCAAGTGCTGACTGATTGTAATGCAATTTGATTTTATCCGACATGGATATTTTGTCGTATGGTTCATAAGCCACAAAGAGGCTCGGAAATTCACTCTTGTCATCTTCAATCGTTCCTGTTGCCAGAACCATTTCATCCGTAATGTATTTCTCGGCTCCGTATGTATATGTTACCGTAACATAATAATTATATGAATCGCCATCAATATCAACATACAGATCGCACGTTTTCTTTATTCCGGAGCCGTCAGCAGCTTCATATCCTTTAAGTCTTGTCTGGGCTTCCTTATCATATTTGTATATCTGGAACATACATGATATTGAATTGCTTCCGTAAAAATCTTTAAGTGCAGGTACATTATAAGAATCCTTGCGTCCGGTCATAGTAACGTCAATATAGAATTTCTCACCGCCTGCGCCTTCAAAATATCCGGATGATGCAGATTTTCTCCAATCGCGTACATTGTGATATGTGATAACATTATTTCCATCCGGATCCTTAATTTCCGAATAATCATCATCATCTACAAGTTTCTTAAGTGCCGCTAACGGATTTGCGGAAAAATACTCTGCAACGCTCTGTGCAGCATCTGTTGCATTCTGGATTCTCTTGGCTTTCTTATTGACATTTGCCGATACAACAAATGACTTTATAAGAGGGGTGCACAAAAGTGCAACGATTAAAATCGTCACAAGCACTTCTACAAGCGAGAAACCTTTATTATGCTGTTTTCTTTTTCTGCATATCCTTTTCATATACGACACTCTCCATTACTTAATTATACACAACTACATCTCCGGTATAATCTTTGAGCACGAATCGTGGATTTCCACCATCTTCATTAGCTATCTTTATCTTTAATGTCATATCGGTATCATTTACAATAGTTGCATTGACACCGCTCTTATCATCATTGCCCGAACGTTTAGAACTTATAACCAACATTGAAAGTTCTTCGCCAGGAAGCATAAGCTGTCCGTCATCATATGCTGCTGCAGGGTACTTCTTATCGCCTACCGAATATTGTACATAATATTCACCGTTTTCACCGAAGAATCTTACATACGCATCCTGCATTTCATTGCCCGCCGCCGATACGGTTGCACTTCCGGTAGAATCATTCTTAGGTCCGAATACAACCGGATCCATATCTGAACCGTCTGCCTGCAGGCTGAAATAATAATCATAATCTACAATAATGTTATCTCCGTTCTCAGTTGAGAGATTCTCTCCGCCCGAGAAAATTCCGGAATGGAATATATTATCGGTTCCGTTAAGAACATTCGTTATATTGACGTTGTTAAATTTTCTGTCTCCACCGGTTATCGCATACTGTGTAAGTACAAGCGAACCCGATACACTGTCTGTCTCGGCGGTATATGACATGGAAATACTGTCAATTGTGAATTTGTATTTATATCCATTGATATAATTTATCATATCCTTAAACTGATCATATGTAGCCTGATATGTGAGTGTAAGAGTTGTCTTATTGCCCACATAATCTGAATGATATACCTTGCTGCCTTCCTCAGCATAAGGATTGGATGTTGTAACTTCACCGAATGTATATATCTCCTCTGTCTGTGCAAGTCCTGCCTGGCTTATCCATGCACCGGTCCTGTCTTCAATTTCCTTGAGGAGCATTATTGAGTACTCTTGTGTATTACCACTGTCATATTTATTTAGTATCTCATCATATTTACTATTATATGATTCTGTATCGGTAGTGTATTTCTTGGCATTGGCAAGCATAAGCTTAAGTGCATTATGTTCTTTATTGAGAGCACTTATCGTCTCTGTAATTTCCTGCGTTTTGTTTATGAGAATCCTGCAGCCAAAATAATAAGCGCAGAATATAATTATTGCGGCTCCGACAACGCATAAAAGTTTCTTATCCCTGTCTGTTATCTTCATTATTTGGCCTCCTCTGTTGTTGTTTCCTCAGCTGTCGTCTCTTCGCTTCCCGTCTCATAAAGTGAAGGGTCTGCAAAAGAGCATGTCATCGAACAACTTACGGTTACTACTCCGGATGCATCTATGCTCTCCGAAAATGACGGTACATAGATATTGGAGATACTCTTATTTTCTTTAAGTTTCACGATAAAATCGGCAAGCGTTGTCTTGGAGCTTCCGGTGAATGTCATGGTCGTGGCTCCGTTGGCAACCGACATATTCGTTATAGATATGTCTGACGGCATCTCTTTCTCAAGATATTCGATGAAATTCATAAGATAATCATCATTACTGTATGCCTGAATATCAAACTTGGCAGCATCGCTGTATTTGTCTTTTGCCACATAATACTCATCCGCCGTAGCTCTTATATATTCTTTATCCGCTATCTGCTTCTCGAGCTCTGATTTTTCCCATTTCTTATTGATAAAAGAGACAAGCGGGAATACGACCAAAAGCACGCCGATAAATATGCTTACAAGAAGTACAAGCCTGAAATATTTACCCGAATTGGCACTCTTGGCTTTCTCAAGTGCCGAACGCGGAGTGAAATTAACAGGATGTATCGTACATCCCACATTAGGTATGTATAATGTCATATCAACAGGCTCTCTGCCGTCTGTCTGAGGCGGTGCAACCTGCCTTATCGCATCCAGCGATTCGACTTTAATATTGAGCTCATACGAAAAAAGTTTCTCAATTCCGTATACCTTTGAGCCTTCAATAAGTATATATGCGTTCTCAATCGGTGCCTGCGGGTTCTTGGATGTGTAATAATCCATAACTCGGCTGATATTGTTGACAAGATATCTGAGTGAATCAGTCACATAATCGCCTGCGCCGAATGAACTTTTAAGCGCATTATGTGTATCCGTCATTGCAATCATAGCTTCATCATAGCTTATCTCCCTTTTCTCCATGAGCGCATTGGCTATTGTGCTCTTGCCATAAGGTACGGTTCTCATAAGCTGAAGCACGTTGCGGTTAAGTATTGTGACAAGTGTGCTGTCCTCTGACAGCTGAATCACGATACTTGGCTTAGCATCAATCTGAAACCTTATAAACTGTAATGTTGCATTTCCGGTATAATCAACCGCTTCGACATGGAATCCGAGCATTTCTGCAAGTGCATAATAATTCTCAACCATATCAACCGGTGCCGCCGCAACCATTACTCTTGTTTTCTTTATTCCTTCTTCCTCAATCGGTTCAAGTACCGTATGAGCAAGTACATAATCATCTATATTAACAGGAAAATATTCTGTTGCATTCGTAGTAATAAACTGTTTAAGTTTAGCCTCTTTAAGTTCGGGAGTTGTTACCTCCTTACTTGCTATTTTGGCTGACTGAATACAGAAAATAACATTTTTAGTGGTAATGCCGTTGGCATCACATGTCTCTCTTATAGTCTTTGCCATAAGAGGAATATCAATAACCATGCCGTCTTCGCACGCAGATGCAGGTGTCGGCACCGAAACTGCCGCAAGTACCTGAATTGATTTCTGTGCGGAATATGACACATCGCATAATTTGATATTATCATTTCCTATTGTAATTGTTAAAACTCTGGAAGCCATTAATATTTAAACCTCTCTTTACACTGTTTCTGCGCCACGGCAGTCTCATAATTGCTGTTTAAAACAGCAGCCCAATATACCAATCAAGAATCTGGCTGCCAAACAGCATAACTGTAAATATACCGATTGACAGATATGGTCCGAACGCAAGAACACGTCCTTTACCTTTAATTCTCATAAGTGTCAGATGCACTATGGAACCTATAATACAGCCAATGACAAGTGCCAGGATAATATGTTTCCATCCAAGCAGCAGTCCGGCCGCAAACATAAGCTTAATGTCTCCGCCGCCGATTCCTCTTCCGCCTGTAATAATGAACAGAAGCAGAAGAAATCCACTGACAGATACCATTCCGATGAGATAATACAGAAAATTATGATAATCAAGTGCCAGATGTATTGCACCGAGCACGAGAATCGTAATATTAAGTCCCAACGGAATTTCGTATGTTCTCCAATCGATAACCGTAATGGCCGTCAGCATTGAAAAACATAAAGCATATAATATGCCGGTGAAATTAAACCCGTTCATAATAAATATCAACACATAGCCGAATCCGTTAACCGCTTCAATCACCGGATATTGAGCTGATATCTTTGTCTTACAATATCTGCACTTTCCTTTCAGAAAAACCCAGCTGAAGAGTGGTACAAGATCGTACCACCTCAGCCGGTGTCCACAACTCATGCAGTGAGAATGTTCAGTTGTAATATTCTCATGTAAAGGTAATCTGTATATCAGCACGTTTACAAAACTGCCGATCACGATACCGTATATGAAAATTATTATGTAAAGTAAAATTTCCACCAGCATTTGTTATACCCTGTCGTAAAAATTATTCGCCAAGTGTTGCTGTCTCTTTTTCGCCGGCAATTGTTGCGCTAACTTTTTCATCAGCGATTTTAAATGTAACTGTTGCTGTTCCATATGCTTTAGATGTAAGCTGTTTTTCGAACGTATCTTTTGCATTAAGGTTCTGGCATACTTCTTTGATATAATCAGCGGCATTATCCCCAGTAATACCATTAGCAGTTGATCCAACCAATTCTACTTTTCCATTATTGCAGGTAATTGTTCCGCTTAATGCTGAATACTTCTCATCAGCAAGTCCTATCGTCAACTGGTTACGAACTTCCTCAACTGTTGAAATATCTTTCTGCTTCTTTGACTTCTCAACATTTCTTACGAGTGTAGGAACAAGAACACCGATAAGTACAGCCATGATAGCTACTACTACGATAAGCTCTACGAGAGAGAAACCTTTGTTATTTTTTCTTTTCTGTAATAATTTTTTCATACCCATATCTCCTTTTTATTTAAGTTTTGTAGGTATTCCCGCGGTCTGTGCGGGAATTATTAAGTTAGGTAAGTAAGAAAGTCACGGGGATTCCCCGTTGCGCTTTGGCGCATATGTATATCAATGCGGCATCGGCTAAATACCACATAAGATATCTGGTTAATATACCGGCATTATGATAAATAAATTACATGTTACTGAGTTCTGAATTCATCTGGATTACCGGTCCGTAGATTGCTGCAAGGATCACGCATACAATCGCAGCCATTACTATGATGATCATAGGCTCCATAAGTGCCATTACCTGCTGTGTGGCAAGCTCGACTTCTTCGTCATAATACTTGGCACAGTTATTAAGCATCTCTTCAAGGTTACCGGTCTCTTCACCGATACCGACCATATGTATTACAAGCGGCGGGAACAGTCCCGATTTCTTAAGCGGCTGTGATAACGGAACACCACGCTGGATCTGTATGGCAGCCTCGTTCAGAGCCTCCTCATATAATACATTATCAATTGTTCTGGCTGTTATCTGCATAGCTTCGACCATCGGCATACCGGATGACATCATTGTGCTGAATGTTCTGGAAAATCTCGCACATGCCGTCTTGGTCTTCATCTTACCGAATACCGGCAGCTTAAGCCCAAGTCTTGCGAAGAAATGCTTACCGGTCTCGCTTTTCTTAAAGAGCACGATCGCAGCAACCACAGCACCGATGATTACGCATACGATGAACCATTTGGTTCTTATGAAACTGCTCAGATTAAGAAGTGCCTGTGTAACCGGCGGAAGCTTGGAATCCATGTCCGAAAACATCTCCGCAAACGATGGAATTACCGCAACAACCATTACAATGAGAACACCTATGGCAACCACAAGGAGCACAATCGGGTAAATCATTGCTTTCTTGAGCATTCCCTTTATTCTGGCATCCTTCTCAAAATGTTCCGACATGTTCTGAAGTGAAGATTCGATATTACCGGATGCCTCACCTGCTTCTACCATACTTACAAGAAGGCTCGGGAATACGCTTTCCCTCTTCATGGCGCCCGCAAGCGTCTCGCCCTTCTGTACATTATCCCTGACGTTCATGACCGCGGTCTGAAGTCTCTTATTCTCTGTCTGATCGGAAAGCATGTCAAGTGCCGACACGATTCCGACTCCGGCCTGTAACAGGCTGTGGAACTGTCTGCAGAATACGCTGAAATCCCTTGACTTGACCTTTCTGCCTCCGCCAAAAGAAATCTCTTTATTCAGAATGGAGCCTGTATTAAGCTGCAGAACAGTATTGCCATCGCTCTTAAGTGCAGCCATAGCTTTCTCTCTGGTATCCGCCTCGAGGCTTCCCTTCTTCTCTTTGCCTTCTCTGGTAATTACTCTGTATGTGAAATTCGCCATATATACCCACTAATACTTCATTATCCTTCCCGGCAGATAATGTAAGTCCTCTCTTTTTTATTCATATATTTTATCACAATCAAACTCTGCTTGCAACAATAAAACGTCAAAAAACGCGGAAGTTTCGCAAAATCTTCCGCAGTTTTTCTTTAATCTTATATTATATTAATTTTACGTTCAAAAGTAGTCCTATCCTGTGCAAAACTCAGTGCCGTTTCAGTGCTTATCTCACCCTTGATAAGGAGATCGAGAATAGCATCATCCATGGTGATCATTCCCAGTTTCTTGCTGGTCTGTATCATGGAATCTATCTGGAATACCTTATTCTCACGGATAAGGTTCTTAATGGCTGTTGTCATAAGCATGACCTCAAATGCACCAACCCGGCGTGATTTATCAACTGTCGGCAGAAGCTGCTGTGATATGACCGCTTCGAGCACCATTGCCAGCTGGACACGGATCTGCTGTTGCTGATGCGGCGGAAACACGTCAATAATTCTGTCAATCGTACTTGCGGCTCCGATCGTATGGAGCGTGGAAAATACGAGATGGCCCGTCTCTGCTGCCGTGATCGCAATCGAGATGGTTTCCAGATCACGCATCTCTCCGACAAGGATGACATCCGGATCTTCACGAAGTGCCGCTCTGAGCGCATTGGCATATGTCATGGAATCAATTCCGATTTCCCTTTGGTTAACCATGGCCTTCTTATGGTGGTGCAGATACTCAATAGGATCTTCAAGCGTAATTATATGGGATGAAATATTCTCATTAATCTTGTCAACCAGTGACGCAAGCGTGGTAGACTTACCGCTTCCCGTAGGTCCTGTTACAAGAACAAGTCCTCTTTTCTTGGAATAAAGGTCAACCACAGACTTCGGCAGCCCGAGTTCCTCCGGTTTGGGAACCGTCGTACCGACAAGTCTTATAGCCGCCGCGAGCGACCCTCTCTGGTTATAAACATTGATTCTGTATCTTCCAAGGCTTGGAATCGAGAATGAGAAATCGACTTCGCCCTTCTTGTTAAGTATTTCAAGCTGTCTCTCATTCATTATTGACTTGATTATTTCGGATGTATCGTTAGGCAGGAATCTCGGAAAATCCATGTCCGTAAGAGCTCCTGCCACACGCATTTTCGGAGGTATTCCGACAGTTATATGCACATCGGATGCTCCGTTATCCTTAGCTATTCTCATTAATTCTTCTATTGTAACCATTCTATTCGTCCTCCGCCTCATATGTAATCTTCATCATTTCAGAAAATGATGTAACGCCACTCATGACATATTTGGCGGCAGCCTGCCTGAGCGTGGACATTCCTTCCCGCTGTGCCTCTGCCGTAATCTCATCGGCGTTGGCTCTCTTAGCAATAAGATTACGGATACGGTGTGTTATCGGCATTATTTCATATACACCTATTCGTCCGAAGTATCCGGTATTGCCGCATACTTCACATCCGCAGCGTTCTTTAAGAATAAGCTGCTTATCCTCCGGAACACCGAGAACTCTCTTTTCTTCAGGAGTCGCCTCACGTGACTTCTTACACTCGCAAAGGCGTCTTACAAGTCTCTGTGCAATTATTCCCACAAGGGAATCACCGAGAAGATACGGCTCAATTCCCATGTCTATAAGTCTGGCTATGGATGCCGATGTAGAATTCGTATGCAATGTACTTACAACAAGATGTCCCGTTATAGATGCTTTAACAGCTATTTCCGCTGTCTCTCCATCTCTTATCTCACCTATCATGATGATATCCGGATCCTGTCTGAGTATTGAACGCAGTGCGCTGGCAAATGTAAGGTCTGCTTTAGGGTTAACCTGAACCTGGTTAACACCATCCACATTAGCCTCTACAGGATCTTCAACTGTTACGATATTAACTTCATCGCTCGCCAGTTCACTAAGCGCCGTATACAATGTAGTTGACTTACCGCTTCCCGTAGGTCCCGTTACAAGGATGATTCCATGTGGGTTACGCAATATATTATCAAATTTAACAAGATCTTCTGCATTGAGTCCGAGATCCTTCTTGTCCCTTCTGAACCCTCTTTGGATGCAAGTCGCATTACGACTTTCTCACCGTAAACGGTAGGAAGATTGCTGACACGGATATCATACTCCTTACGGTCAACGATCATGGTTATACGACCGTCCTGTGGTTTACGTTTCTCTGAAATATCCATTCCGGATATAACCTTAAGTCTGGCCACTATCGCGGCATAGAGACTTCTGTCGTATTTGATGGACTCCCTCAGGACTCCGTCTATTCTGTATCTTACCTTAACCATATATTCAAACGGTTCAATATGGATATCTGAGGCTCTCTTTCTTACAGCCTGTTCAATAATTCCACGTACAAGCTGTACGATAGGCGAACTTTCGATATCTTCTTTACGGGCATTATCATCTTCGTCATCTTCAAGATAATTCTGCTGTTCCTGGCGGAACTGTTCCGCCACGGCCATAGCCTGTGACTGACCGAAATATTTATCAATCATTGCACTTATGTCATTACCGTTAGCAAGATACGGAATAACGGTCATTCCCGTGATGATACTCACATCATCAAGTGCCATGATATCAAGCGGGTTCTCCATCGCTAATTTGAGAACATTTGCCTGTTTGCTGTCAAGTGCAAAAGGAAATACCATATATTTCCGGATGATATCCTCACTTACCATATGGAGTGCTACATCATCTATATTAATCTTGCGCAGGTTAACATATTCTATATCGAGCTGTTTGCAAAGCTCGTCATTAATCTCATCCTGTGTGACATATCCTAATGACACCAGTGCTTCACCAATTTTGATCTTCTTGGTCTTCTGTTCGGCGAGTGCACGTTCAAGCTGTTCTTTGGTAATCTTACCGTTCTGTACAAATACATCGCCGAGTCTCAGACTCTTTCGTGTGTATGCCATGATAAAACCTCTCTTAGTATAAATTAATCCATCGGAATATCCGTATATGTGTATGAACCGCTGATGTCTGATTTAAAGGCTTCAAGCGTACTCTCATAATCCGTTCCGCATATATAGCGTTCCTTGGGATCATTCGTAGCCATCGACCATTCTCCTTCACGGCTTATGACCGCATCGGAGTATCTGAAACAAAACCAGCTTTCAAGATACTGATTCGGATTATCTGAAGAATACGTCGGCATTACAATATTGCCCTTGTAGAAAAGCAATATATAATTCTCATGCTTCTGTTCGTATCCTGTATCATTATATACAAGAACTGCTTTCTGAAAAGCAAAATCCTCTGCTGTCTCATTACTGTCCCTGAACAGATAATTGATATCTCCGGTAACCTCATATGACATATGGTTCGTGGTGTCATTGATCTCATCTTCAATAATACCTATATTCTCACCGGAAAGTTCTTTAAGAACCTTCTTATCAACATCCGCCGGGTCATTAACATAACGGTCAGCCTCTTCTATGGTATACTTCATCTCAAGGGTACTGAAATAATATCCTTTGTCAGCTGCCGCTTTCTCATCCGCATTGCACCTGATAGTCACCTCATCCCCTATTGCGAGATTAGATGTCTTATCTATCACGTATTCAAGTGAAGCGAGATATTCATTATCCGATTCATTAGCATATGTTACATACACATAAGGACTTATCCCACCGGTAATTATCTTGACATCTGCAAAAGCATCTAAAAGTGTGCCTTCTTCAAGACCTTCAACCTTAATGCTTCGGGTGGTTCCTCCTACATCTATACCGAGCTTGTCGGCAACCTGGCTGTCATATGTCACCGTCAGGCTGATCGTATCACCGTTGGAAAGACCCGTATCCCTGTCAAGGGAATATTTCAGGCTGTCAACAAACGGTTTATATTTAGCTTCGGCTTCGCCGGTATCACCGCCATCCGCGAGTGCCGTATATATGCCGACATCATCAAGCGAAAGTGAAGCCTTACCGTTGCTGTCAAATCCTGTCGTGGTAACAATGACATATCTTGAAAGTCTGAATTCCTGTTTCTGTGTCATATTCACTTTGACGATAATCAGTATCGCAAGTATAACAAGCGGTATCGCCGCTTTAATTATAATATTTCTTAACTTTGATTTATTCATACCAAATATTTTATCACATCCGGCAGACAAAAACAAGATTACAAAAGGTATCGTCTCATTGTTTTTAGCGCATTTTTTTCAAGCCTGCTGACCTGTGCCTGGGATATGCCTATTTCTTTGGCAACTTCCATCTGCGTCCTGCCCCTGAAAAATCTTAACCTTATTATCTCTTTTTCCCTCGGCGCCAGCCTGCCTATGGCATCCTTGAGAGCCAGATTGCTCACCCAGTTGTCCTCGACATTCTTGGTATCGCTCACCTGATCCATGACATACAACGTGTCGCCGCCGTCACAATATACAGGTTCGTAAAGTGACACCGGACTTTGTACCGCATCAAGAGCCATTACGATTTCTTCTTTGTCCACACCTATTTCAGCGGCAATTTCATTAATCGTTGGCTCTTTCTGGCTTTGTTTCATAAGGCGCTCTTTGGCATAAATCGCCTTATATGCCGTATCTTTAAGTGAACGCGATACTCTTATCTGGCTGTTGTCCCGGAGGTATCTCCTAATCTCCCCAATTATCATTGGCACAGCATAAGTACTCAGTTTCACCTGCTGGTTCACATCAAAATTATCAATAGCTTTGATAAGTCCGATACATCCTATCTGGAACAGATCATCCAGATTCTCCCCGCTTGCCGAAAAACGCTGTACTACGCTTAATACAAGTCTCAAATTCCCCTTAATATATTTCTGTCTGGCTGCCTCGTCCCCTTTTTTAAGCGCAGCCATCAACTCCTCTTTCTCCTGCTCCCGGAGCATTGGAAGTCTTGCGGTGTTAACACCGCAGATTTCAACTTTGTATGCCGTCATATTTCATACCTGCCATTTCAATTCGTATATGAAATATCTTTAACCAAACACGGCATATCTAATCATTTCCGGTGCATTTTTTAAACGGAAATTATTTCCTATATTTCCCCATTATTCATACTTCACTATTTCTTTTTTGAGCCTCTTGATTATCTTTTTTTCAAGTCTCGAAATATATGACTGACTTATCCCCATAAGGTCCGCCACTTCTTTCTGCGTCATCTCCGTATCATCAGGCGATGACAATCCAAATCTCAAGTCAATAATCATTCTCTCCCGTTCTCCCAGACGGTCGATTGCTTTTTTTAACAGTTTTTTCTCTACTTCATCTTCTATATCGCGGTATATAACATCTTCTTCCGTGCCAAGAATGTCCGACAACAGCAGTTCATTTCCATCCCAATCAACATTGAGAGGCTCATCTATCGATACTTCCATACGTGTCTTGGAATTCCGTCTCAGATACATAAGGATTTCATTTTCAATACAACGTGATGCATATGTTGCCAGTTTAATGTTTTTGCCTGAATCAAACGAGTTGATTGCCTTGATAAGTCCTATTGTGCCTATGGAAATCAGATCTTCTACGCCAACTCCCGTATTGTCAAATTTCTTGGCTATGTACACTACCAGGCGTAAATTATGTTCTATAAGCACGGATTTGGCTTTTGCGTCAAACTCACCTCCCAGATCCGCTATCACTTCTGCTTCTTCCTCTGCATCCAAAGGTGCCGGAAGAACATCCGCACCTCCTATATAATGAATGTCGCCTTTAGGTTCCAGAAACAGATTCTTAAAGGTCGGCATCACTTTAAACTGAAAACAATTTGGCATCATTACTTTTAAAAACATTTCATTTCGCTCCTTTTAACCTTTAGTCCCGCCCATCAACGCCGGATGAACTATTGCCCTGTACTCTTCATGCCCTGCGAATTTTCCGGAATACAGCGCAAAAAGAGGCTTATCAATTACTTTTATTTTCTGCCCGTCATGCAAAATAAGTCTGTCAAGCCTTATTACCGGAATCAGCCCGTCATCAGTCCCCACCGCTTTGTACGGCACCAGATGATATCCGCACCCGGTCATATCCCCTATAATCATATCCAGGCAATCCGAACAGATTATATTGACCGGTTCCCCGTTATACGGATCTGTCAGGGAATTCCCCGTATCGCATAACGCTTTAAGACTTATTTTTCTCCCGCCATGTTCAATCTCTATCTCATACACAAATCTGCGTATTTTAAATCCGGCAGATATTCTTGTATATGCAATTTTTAAGGCAGGTGTAAACAACACCGTTCCAGCCGCTATATGCCATATGCTCGCCGTATACAGCCCGTTATCCGGTCTGCTTACCATATAGCCAAACATTGTATAATAGTATAAGATATGTATAAAACCTCCGAACATACACGCCGCAAGATACATAACGCCTACGCCTTTCAGTATGACTGAAGGTTTCCTGATGTCTGCCATTATTATAACCATCATGGCACACACCGGTATATATGTTATCACATTCCATACCAGGCCATACAATCTGAATACTAACACCACACATACCCACAACGCCCCGGCAGCTGCCGCAGCATAGCGTTTTAACAGCCTGACAGCCGGGCGCGTCCTATTTGTGCACTTAAGTATTCCATCCGTTATCGACAATATTATGTAATCCATCACAAAATTTATGCAAAATACAACGTCAATGTAGATTTCATAGTGCACGCGCGCCCCCTCCTGTCGTTTACATGTCCATTATATCCCCGTGAATATTTTTCGTATGTCGAATTTTGTTCTGCACAAATTTAAATTTTCTGCTGTAATTCGACATGTTTTTTAATATTTATACCGGCTTAACGCATAATCGAGTAGGAGGGAAATTTAAATAAATTTCCC
>ULZH01028074.1_pt1 | contig 24999 bp, 17 predicted proteins | sample 1962951 | NCBI WGS metagenome assembly ULZH01 (sample SAMEA4835884, study PRJEB28245) | human gut metagenome | biome: gut microbiome; material: fecal sample | place: Denmark | collected 2008
TCAGCATTACCGGACGCGATTGGATTATTAAAGCGCTTAATTAGGTTTTAGTATGAATTATAACACTGGCGGAGGGAATTTACAACATATAATGTATATAGAAGACGCCCCCCGTTTTGGCAGGATTTCCGGTAAAAGTGCCGCCTTAACCGCCTCGATTTATTTCTTAAGATTCTGTAACTTCTCCAAAAATCGGCAGCGTTTTTCATTGACTTTATGCGCAGGTTCTACTATAATTCTACCAGAAAGGTAATGGAGGCGTTACCGTACAAGTGGTCTGTGCCTTTGGCACGGATCGGACAATGAAAGGAGAGTATTTCATTATGAACAACACCAGTTTGCGCAGAATTTTCAGCCTGCTGTTGGCCGTGATGATGGTCTGCGCCCTTCTGCCGACGGCTGCGTTCGCGGAGGATATTGCGGAACCGCAGGACGGGAATGGCGGCGTAACTGCTTATGCCAATAGCAGTGTGCCGCTTACGCTGAATATCTCCAGCTATGGCGCGCCGTTTTATAACCCCACAAAAGGAACGCATGACGTAGGCTCATTTAAGTTTTTCAAATACATAAACAGGAGCGACGTCGGCAGCGATAACCCAGAAGACTGCTCCGCGACTGCGCATTTCGTAGGGAGTAACGAGACCGGCTGGCAGCTGTATGTCAAATTGAAAATTGACAATTACGAAGCAGACCTCCCGCAGAATGCATGGATCTACAACAAGGATATGTCGGCAGCGACAGGCGACGTCACGTTTGGTCTTTCTTTTAATACAGCTGGCGGCACCTCCACATATATCTCCATAAGCGGCGGCAAAGACCTGCCCACGCCTCCCCAGCCTGACAAGCCCACCAAGCCCACGGCTGAAGACGTCAAGGCTCTGCTGGGCAATGAAGTAGTGAAAATTTTCTGCGGCACCGCCGGTTCTGGTGTCCACCCCGCTGCTGCATACCCCCTCAAGGATGGTTCCTTCACCGTCGGCGACGTTAATAGCAGCGGTGACATTCCCACGTGTGATATTACCGTGAACGCACAGCCGTATGTGGAGGACTACAATACGAAATATACTGGGCATACGCTCTCCACCGCCGATCACACTCCGAAGGTCATCACTCTGGAATACGACAGCAGCACGAAGACCTGGTCTCCTAAGACTCCCCTCCCCATTATTTTCAACGTTGTGTGCGACACCGCTCCCTCCGTGCCTGAGCAGGCCACGAAGGACGATGTCCTCGGCGCAAATATCAAGGTAACGATCGTATGTGACAATACAAGCGCTAATCACGGGAGTAAGGATTTCGACCTGATCGAGGATGCTATCAAAGAAATCAGCGCACCTCGCCAATCCAGCGTTGGTACATATATCTGCGATGTTACCATCAGCTCGGAAAGTTATGTGCCGCAGTTCGACCAGGATAAGAAGGCAACGCATACCCCTCCTGCGGCTACCAAGAAAATCACGCTGAGTTATGTCGATGGCAAGTGGATCGCGCCGTCCATTGATACTGCTTATCCTCATGTCAATTTCACGGTTCGTTGCGGCACAAAACCCGTTGCTCCCAACCACGACGAGCTTAGCAAGCTGATCGGCAGCATCACCGTCAACTGCACCAACGACGCGGCCACTCATGACCCCAAGAGCAAGGGCTACGCCCTGATCGCCGATTCCTACACCACCAGCGGTGTCGAAGGCGACGCCACGAGCGGCTATACCTACACTGTCACCATCAAGTCCGAGAAGTACGTAAATCAGTTCGATACCGATACCGGCTCGGCTCACACCCCCAAGGACGGCGAAGCCACCGTTGTGCTGGAATACAAGGATAAGGCATGGGCTGTGAAGCGCGGCGCCCCCGTTTCCTTCAACGTTGCGTGCGTGACCGAGATCGTTCCGCCCGAAAAGCCCGTCCCCGCTGATCTAGGCAGCTTCATAAAAGTGATCTGCACGACGAAGAAAGACGTTCACGGCACCGCGATCTACCCTCTGCACGAAGGCAGGTATGCGATCGGTGAAGTTGAAGGCAATGCCAAGGACGGCTACACCTGCACCATCACCATCGAGGCAGCCGGATATGTTGCTACATACAGCAACGCCAAGGGCGAGGAGCACACCCTCGTCCACGAAAACGACGCGAGCAAGACCGTTACTCTGACGTGGGACAGTGAAGCCAAGGACTGGAGCAGACCGGACGATGTCACCTTCGAGGTCAAGTGCGAGACCGAGATCGTCCCGCCCACAGCGCCCACCCTTGAGCAGCTCCCGGACATTTCCGTGACTTTGCATTGCGGCACCACTTCCGCGCATCGTGATCCGGCCTGGAGCCCCCTGCTGGAGAATACCTACGAGATCAGCGCGCCCACGCTTAAAAACGATGTCTATACCTGCACCCTCACCATCAAGGCGGAAAAGTACGTCGGTGAGTATAGCGGCACCGTGTATCGCGTAGGCAAGCATGAGCTGGATGACGATGCCACCAAGGACATCGTGCTCACTTGGGATGGCCAGAAGTGGACTGCCGAAAAGGACAGTGTCACCTTCAAGGTCAAGTGTACGCTTTACACCGTTATCTACACCGACGGCGTGAAGAACAAGGTGATCTTCAAGGATGAAGTTCACAAGGATCTGGCCTACGGCTCCGACACGCCCAAGTTCACCGGCGGCACTCCCAAGCGCACCGGCTACACCTTCACCGGTTGGTCTCCCAAGGTCACAGACACCGTGACCGGAGATGTCACCTACAAGGCCCAGTGGAAGTCCAACTCCGGCAAGGACAACGTTCCCAAGACCGGCAGCGGTGAGATTGCCATGATTCTGGGCAGCGTTCTGATGTTCTCCTTCTGCGGCGCGGCTGCTGTCTGCGTCTACGACCGCAAGAGAAGACAGGGTTAAGAAAACAACGTAAACTGTTGAACGAGGGCGGTGGCGGAGATTCCGTCGCCGCCCTTTTCCGGCGGATGCCCTTCCGGAGCATCCCGTATTGAGAGGAAAAAAACATGGCAAGCAGGCAAGGCAAATTCCAGACCCCCCGCACCCCCGTCCCGCCCCGCCGCAATGACGCCGGGCAGCGCAGACGGAGAAGAAGAGGCCCCAATCCCCTTTTCATCATCCTCGTGGCAGTGTTCTGCATCGCGCTGATCGCGGTGGCTGCCATCCTGATCCATATGGGCAAAGCCCGCAGTGATTTCCGCAAACTCTCCGAAATGGTGGAGGAAAACGCCACGGCCACCGCTGCCCCCGTGGAGACCACGCCGCCGGAGACCCAATCCACCGGGCCGACCACGGAAACCACCGCCCCCACGGAGCCGGAACCCACGGAGCCGGTGATGCTGGCGAAGTATGCCCCCCTGTATGAGCAGAACCACGATCTGTTTGGCTGGCTGCGCATCGACGGCACCGTCATCGACTACCCGGTGATGCACACCCCCACCGATCCGGAAAAATATCTGCACACGAATTTTAAGCGGGAGTACAGCTTCGGCGGCATTCCCTTTATCGATGCCAACTGCTCCGCCGACAGCGACAATCTGCTGATCTACGGCCACAACATGCTGGACGGCAGCATGTTCCGCTCCCTGCCCAAGTATGAGAGCAAATCCTACTGGCAGGCGCACTCCACCATCCACTTTGACACCCTCTACGAGGAGGGCGAGTACGAGGTGCTTGCGGCCTTCTATGACCGGGTCTATTACACCTACGAGAACTGCTTCAAGTTCTATCAGTTCATCGACGCGGCGGACGAGGCGGACTTCAACAACGCCATCTCGAATTTCCGCTCCAAGGCGCTCTACGACACCGGCGTCACCGCGGCCTACGGCGACAAGCTCATCACGCTGGTGACCTGCGCCTACCATGTGGAGGACGGCCGCTTCGTTGTCGTCGCCCGAAAAAAGTGACCGTCATTCCATTCCCGCATATAACAGGGCTGTCTCATGGAGACGGCCCTGTTTTTTGGCCTAATTGCAGAAAATCGACGTCTTTTCCCATTGACTTTTGGTGTGATATTGCGTATAATTCAGGCATAAAGGTAATGATGGCGTTACCGTGCAGACGGTCTGTGCCTCCGGCATGGATCGCCAAATGAAAGGAGAGTATTTCAAGATGAAAAACCATGGTTTGCGCAGAATTTTCAGTCTGTTTCTGGCACTGTTCATGGTCTTCACACTTCTGCCCACGACTGCGTTGGCAGAGGATACGACGGGGGCTGACGGAACCCAGCCCAAGACCGTCGCAGTGGACGGGGGCGAGAAGAAGACCGACCCCCCCGCGCAGGAGCAGCCTAAGAACGAGAATCCCCCTGCGCCGGAAGACCCGAAAACGTTCACCGTTACATACACTGACGGCGTAGGCGGCGCAGTATTTGACAATGATGTTCACAGCAACCTGCCGTCCGGTACCGCGACCCCCGCTTTCAGCGGCTCCCTTGCCCGGGAAGGCTATACCTTCGCCGGCTGGAATCCTGCCGTTGCGGAAACCGTGACTGCGGATGTCACCTATGCCGCCAAATGGGAGGAGGGCAAGACCAATGCAAGAAGAGTGCCCTTGCCGACGATTCCCAAACCCGATCCAGCTCCCGCCGATTTGAACACCGGGCATAAGATCGATGTCCGATTCACCGTCCTGTATGTGGGTGATGAATTCAACATTGGCTACAATTACGGTTCTTCCGAAAAGACCAAGTTTGTTTGCCAGTACAAGACGAATCACTCCGATACCGCGTATAACAACCACACGATTGCGATTTCTGATATCAAGGCCGCCGCAAGCCGCGCTTCCGTCAACAGCGGCTACCAGATCGTCGGTTGGTCGAAAGAATCCAATGCCAATCCCACAACGTGGTCGCTTAACAAGAGCGGTACGACCGCCTGCAACAAGGGTTCTACGATTTATCTCGTAGCGAAGAACCCCAATCCCACCACGAAATATACATACACGCTGAACTATGATGCCAATGGCGGCACCGGCGCGCCCAGTGCTGATTCGTGGTCTACAACAGATGCATCTATCAGATACCACTCCTTTACAGTGAAGAATACCATTCCCACCCGGGAAGGCTATGTCTTTAAGGGCTGGAAAGCCAATGACGGGTCTGATACAATCTACACTGGTGGTATGACGTGTGCCGTATCCCAGTATGGCAATGATGTTGTCAAGAATGGCAACACCTGGACCAGAACGCTGTACGCCGTATGGGAAGAAGCAGCTCCCCCCATGCCCGATAAGCCCACGGCTCCCGGTGAGGGCGACCTCAGCGGTCTGATCGATAATATCACCGTCAACTGCACCAACAACGCGGCCACGCATACCCTAAAGAGTAAGGGCTACGCTCTGATCGCCAGCTCCTACACCCCCAGTGAGGTTGCAGGTGACGCCGAGAACGGCTACACCTGCACGGTCACCATCAACTCTCAGAAGTATGTGGAGCAGTTCGACACCGATACCGGCGCTGCCCATGATCCCAAGGGCGTCAACGCGACCGTTACCCTGAAATACACGGATAATGGCTGGACTGTTGAGAGCGGCGCCCCCGTTGTTTTCGACGTCGCGTGCGTGACGGAGATCGTTCCGCCCGCAAGGCCCGGTGCTGAAGATCTGTCCAATCTGAAAGCGCCCGTGGATGTGACCTGCACCACGAAGCCCGAGACCCACGCCGCCGTACACTTCTCGCTGAGAGGTGGAACATACACCATCGGCGATGTTGCCGGCAACGAAACTGACGGCTACACCTGCGACATTACCGTCACTGCTGACAAATATGTGGCGCGGTACAACATGGACTATGGCAAGCACACCCTGACCGGTGACAACACCAAGACTCTTACGCTGAAGTACGTAGAGGGTCAGTGGGCTGTCGATACCCCCATTACCTTCCCTGTCGAGTGCGAAGAAGAGCTGTTCCCCGTCCATCTTGTGATTTATCGCAACGGCGACACCTCGAAGGCTTATAAGGACATCCCGCTCGAAAGCCAGCCGAAGGGGCATGTCATTGACCTGTCCACGATCGACATTGCCGACTATTACACCGGGAACTACGAGTTCTACGGCTGGTACGACGACGGCGCGTGGAATAACTACAAGGCGAACCCCGCAAATCCCCCTGCCGGTCTGAAGGAGAAAACCGTCAACGGGTGGACGAATTTGAAGTGCATGGTCTATGACAAGTACCAGGTCGTTTACTTCCAGAGTGAGGAAGCCTTGAGAGACTTCCAGAATGACCACAGCAAGACCGAAGGTCGGCTGTACAGCACCACTGCGCCCTTTGGTTCGACCCTTCCCACCGCGGACGCTCCCACCCCGACCCGCACCGGCTACACCTTCAAGTTCTGGAGCCGTGAGGGTCAGAACGGCGACGTAACCGGCCAGACCGTGAACGGCTGGACGAATCTGTACGCCGTTTGGGAAAAGAACACCTACACCGTGACCTACACCGACGGTGTGAACGGTGAGGCATTCCCGAATAAGACTTATCCGGCAAAGTACGAGGATGCCACCCCCGCTTTCGAGGGCACTCCCACCCGTAAGGGCTTTGTGTTCGACGGCTGGAACCCCGAGGTCGCTGAGACCGTGACCGAGGATGTCACTTACACCGCTCAGTGGAAGCCCGTCCAGCCCGATAAGAAGGCCATCGAGGGCGCGATCGGCAGAGGCGTGGCGGTTGTCTGCGATAACCAGAACGTCAAACACGGTGCGAAGGCATACAAGGTAACGCTTGGCGAGTACACCGTCAGCAATGTCATGGGCACCGCCGCCGATGGCTACACCTGCACCGTTACCGTCAGGGCAGCCAAGTTCATCGAGAAGTACAGCTCCGATATGGGCGACGCGGTTCATACGCTGATTGCCGGTGAACCCGCCGAAAAGACCATTGAACTGAAGTGGAATGGCGAAAAGTGGGTCGCTGAGACCGAACTGCCTGTCACCTTCCATACCCTGTGCCCCCCCGAGCAGCCCAGCAAGAAGGACATTGAGGGTGCGATCGGCAGAGGCGTAAAGATCGTCTGCGATAACCAGAACGTCAACCACTGGGGCAAGGATTACAAGCCGACGCAGGGTGAGTACACCGTCAGCGACGTCACCGGTACCGCCTCCGAGGGCTATACCTGCACCATCACTGTCAAGGCAGCCAAGATCATCGAGAAGTACAGCTCCGATATGGGCAAGACCCATGCGCTGATCGTCGGCGAGCAGGCTGAGAAGGCCGTCGAGCTGAAGTGGAATGGCGAAAAGTGGGTCGCGAAGACCGAACTGCCCATCACCTTCCACGTCGAGTGCCCCCCTGAAAAGCCCACCTACGATGAACTGAAGGGGCTGGGCATCAACGCGAAGGTGGCCTGCACGACCACCACCGCGCACAACGGCAAGTCCTACACGCTCATCGAAGACACTTACAACGTCTCCGACCCCGAGCGCAAGGGAACTGCGTACACCTGCATCCTCACCGTAAACGCAAAGGATTACGTTGCCAAGTACAACGCAGAAGAGAATGTTGGCCCCCACACCCTTGATGACCGTGACAGCAAGACCATTGAGCTGACCTGGAATGGTGAGAAGTGGACGGCTGCGGAGACCAGCGTCACCTTCAACGTCAAGTGCGAGCTTCTCACCGTTACTTACACCGACGGTGTGAAGGGCGAGGAAGTCTTCGAGGATGTCGTCTACAAAGACATCCCCTACGGCACCAGCACCCCCGCCTTCGGCACGAAGGACCCCACCCGTGAGGGCTACAAGTTCGTCGGTTGGGAACCCGAAGTCGCCGAGACCGTGACCGAGAACGTGACCTACACCGCCAAGTGGGAGAAGCTCTACACCGTTACCTACACCGACGGCGCGAAGGGTAAGGCGTTCAAGGATCAGGTTTACAGCGATCTTGAGGCCGGAACCGATACCCCCAAGTTCGATGGCAAGCCCACCCGTAAGGGCTACACCTTCACCGGTTGGTCCCCCAAGGTCACTGACACCGTGACCAAGGACGTGACCTACGTCGCTCAGTGGAAATCCACGAAGAACGGTAAGGACAACGTTCCCAAGACCGGCGACAGCGAGATCGTCATGGTTCTTGGCAGCGTGCTGCTGTTCTCCTTCTGCGGCGCGGCTGCTGTAAGCGTCTACGACCGCAAGAGAAAGCATTTCTAAAATACGCAAGGGAGGCGACGGATTTCCGTCGCCTCCCATTTTTTGCCCCCATAACGCGGCTGCCCCCACTCCGGCATTGACTTTTTCTGCCTGATGAACTATATTATACGTGCATTTATATGAAGAAAAGGTGATAATGATGTACATAGATGATTATAGGCGCTGGCTGAGCGCTGATCTGGAAGATCCCGCCCTTACCGACGAGCTGAGGAAAATCGAGGGACAGGACAATGAGATCAAGGAGCGCTTTGCTGTGGCGCTGAAATTCGGCACCGCCGGTCTGCGGGGCATTCTGGGCGCGGGCAGCAACCGGATGAATATTTACGTTGTCCGGCAGGCCACCCAGGGACTGGCGAACTGGGTCAAGACCCAGGGCGGCAGCCAGCTGGTCGCCATTTCCTATGACAGCCGCATCAATTCCGACGTGTTCGCCAGAAACGCTGCCTGCGTTCTGGCCGCCAACGGCATTCGGGTGCGGATCTACGACGCGCTGATGCCCGTTCCCGCCCTATCCTTTGCCACCCGGTATTACAAAGCGAACGCCGGCATCATGATCACCGCCTCCCACAACCCCGCCAAATACAACGGCTACAAAGCCTACGGCCCCGACGGCTGCCAGATGACGGACGATGCCGCCGCCGTGGTGTACGCGGAGATTCAGAAAACCGATATCCTCACCGGCGCGAAGATGATGGCCTTTGAAGACGGCATCGCCCAGGGTCTGATCGAATACGTGGGCGAGGACTGCAAGGAGGCGCTGTACAGCGCCATTGAAGCCTGCGCCGTCCGCCCCGGCATCTGCAAAACCGCCGGACTGAAGCTGGTGTACTCCCCCCTGAACGGCTCCGGTCTGGTGCCGGTCACCCGGGTGCTTCATGACATCGGCATCGACGACATCACCATTGTCCCCGAGCAGCAGTACCCCGACGGCAACTTCCCCACCTGCCCCTATCCCAACCCGGAGATTTTCGAGGCTCTGCGGCTTGGTCTGGAGCTGGCCGAGAAGACCGGCGCCGATCTGATGCTGGCCACCGACCCCGACGCCGACCGGGTTGGCATTGCCATCCGCTGCCCCGACGGCTCCTATGAGCTGGTCTCCGGCAACGAGGTGGGCGTGCTGCTGCTGGACTACATCTGTCAGGGCCGCATTGAAAAAGGCACCATGCCCAAGCGCCCCGTGGCGGTAAAGTCTCTGGTCTCCACCCCCCTCGCGGACATCGTGGCCGCGGATTACGGCGTGGAAATGCGCAACGTTCTCACCGGCTTCAAGTGGATCGGCGACCAGATCGCCAAGCTGGAGGCCGCCGGTGAGGTGGATCGCTTCATTCTGGGCTTCGAGGAATCCTACGGCTACCTTGCAGGCCCTTACGTCCGGGACAAGGACGCCATCATTGGCTCCATGCTGATCTGTGAAATGGCAGCCTACTACCGTTCCATCGGCTCGTCCATCAAGGCGCGGCTGGAAGCCATTTACGCAAAATACGGCCGGTATCTGAACAAGGTGAACTCCTTTGAGTTCCCCGGCCTGTCCGGCATGGACAAGATGGCCGGTATCATGGCCTCCCTGCGGGAGAAGCCCCCTGTAGAGATTGGCGGCTACAAGGTGACCAAAATCACCGACTACCAGAACACCGCTCAGACCGGCCTGCCCGCCGCCAATGTGCTGGTGTACAATCTGGAAGGCGGCGCGACGGTCATCGTCCGCCCCTCCGGCACCGAGCCGAAGATCAAGACCTATTTCACCACTCTGGGCAAGGATCTGGCGGAAGCCGAAGCACAGGAAAAGGTTCTCGCCGACGCTCTGAAGCCTATTCTCGCGTAATTCCGTTCAAAAAAGGCAAGCCGTTTTTCGGCTTGCCTTTTTTGAACATTGTACATTACTCGATGATCTGGATCCAGCCTTTGGGGGCTTCCAGACGACCCATCTGGATGCCGGTGAGGGTATCGTAAAGCTTCTGGATGGTGAGACCCATACCCGCGTAGTGAATCTCCTTGCCGTGGTCCACGATGGTTCCCACGGGGGAGATGACCGCCGCCGTGCCGCACAGGCCGCACTCGGCAAATTCGCCGATCTCCGCCAGCGCCACGGGGCGCTCCTCTACCTCCATGCCGAGATAGTCCTTCGCCACCTGCAGCAGGCTGCGCCGGGTGATGGAGGGGAGAATGGTGTCGGACTTGGGGGTGACCAGCTTGCCGTCCTTGGTGACAAAGATCACGTTGGCGCCGCCGGTTTCCTCGATGTGGGTGCGGGTGGCGGAGTCCACGTAGACGTTCTCGTCAAAGCCCTTCTCGTGGGCGTCCACAATGTTGTAAAGGCTCATAGCGTAGTTTAAGCCCGCCTTGACGTCGCCGGTGCCCTTGGGCGCCGCCCGGTCAAGATCGGAAATGCGCAGCTTCAGGGGCTTGATGCCGCCCTTGAAATAGGGGCCGACCGGGGTGACGAACACCCGGAACTGATACTCCGTCGCGGGCTTGACGCCGATGATGGCGTCGCTGCCGAACATGAACGGACGGACGTACAGCGTCGCGCCGGAGCCGTAGGGCGGCACCCACTGGGAGTTTGCGCGGACGGTCTCCACTACGGCCTGCACGAATCTGTCCTCGGGGAACACGGGCATTTTCAGGCGGCGGCAGGAACTGGCCATCCGCTGGGCGTTCAGGTCAGGGCGGAAGCAGACGATGCGTCCATCCTCGGTGGTGTAGGCTTTCAGCCCCTCAAAGCAGGTCTGGGCGTATTGCAGAACGCAGGCGCACTCACTCATGGTAATGGTGGCCTGATCGGTCAGGCAGCCGTCATCCCACTGGCCGTTTCGGAAATTGGAGACATAGCGCATGTCGGTCTGGACGTAGCCAAATCCCAGATTGCCCCAGTCAATATCTTTTCTTTCCATTGTAAACACCTCTCTGAAATTTTATTTCCCAATTCTAGCACCGCAGGAGGCGCAAGTCAAGCATTTGGCGCGGAAAAAAGTATCTCATACAGGGACATTTGTCTTTTTCGGAGGAACCCACAAAAACCGCCCCTTCTTCCCCCCTTTTTCCTGCGAAAAACTCCAAAAGGGACTTGTATTCAATATGGTAAAGTGGTAAAGTATAGGAAAGCACCCCAGAAGAAAGGACTCCGTGTTATGGATATCGTTCGACATCCCGGTGAAGATCTGTTTTTCGAGGCCATTCTGTCCCTGCGGACGGTGGAGGACTGCCGCCTGTTTTTTGAGGACGTGGCCACCATCAAGGAATTGCAGGCCATGTCCCAGCGATTCAGGGTCGCCTGCCTGCTGGACAGCGGCGAAAACTATATCGAAGTCTCGGAATCCACCGGCGCCAGCTCGGCTACCATCAGCCGGGTCAACCGGTGCCTCGTATATGGCGGCGGCTACCGGACGGCGCTGGACAGGCTCAAGGAATCGGGAGTCCTCCCGGGGAGCGGAGAAAAATGAAGCGGGGTGCAACCCCCTTGGCTCTCCCTTTGGGAGAGCTGTCACCGAAGGTGACTGAGAGGGCTTTTCCCTGTTTTCCCTCTCCGTCTTCGCTTCGCTCAACCGCCTCTCCCAGAAAGAGACAATGGGGCAGTTCAATCGCGCCCCTATGCCCAAAAGCCCCGCCGTTTTCGGGTGTATCCATGTCCATTTTTCCCAATTGACAACCACTCCTGCCCATGCTATAATTTAATGGATAAGTTCAGCGGCTCATCCCGCCCGTCTTGCCGCTTTTGGCAGGACGTTTTTTTAGAAAGGAGATCAGCATGACGGATATGACGAAAGCCAAGGTTTACGCTGCTTCTTTGGGGTCCGTATTTTCCGAAGGGGTTTGTTCCTCCCTTTCCGCCCCCGGTCTTTCCGGGTTCGATTCTTCTGAATATGTTATTTTTCCCGGCTTTTGTGACGTGCATGTGCATTTCAGAGAGCCGGGTTTTTCTTATAAGGAGACCATCGCCACAGGCAGCCGGGCAGCCGCCCGGGGCGGCTATACCGCGGTCTGCACCATGCCCAACCTGAACCCGGTGCCGGACAGTGTGGAGAATCTTGGGATTCAGCGCCGTCTCATTGAGGAAACCGCCTGCATCCACGTCTACCCCTATGGCGCGATCACCGTCGGCGAACAGGGCGAAGCGCTTTCCGACCTGGAGGGCATGGCGCCGGGCGTGGTGGGTTTTTCCGACGACGGCCGGGGCGTGCAGAGTGACGACCTGATGCGGCAGGCCATGCTTCGCGCCAAAGCCCTCGGGAAGCCCATTGTCGCCCACTGCGAGGTCAACTCGCTCTTGCGGGGCGGGTACATCCACGACGGTGATTATGCCAAAGCCCATGGCCATCGGGGCATCTGCTCCGAAAGCGAATGGGGGCAAATTGCCCGGGACTTGCAGCTGGTAAAAGAAACCGGCTGCGCCTACCACGTTTGTCACGTCTCCGCCAAGGAAAGCGTGGCGCTCATCCGCAAGGCCAAGGCCGAGGGACTGGACGTGACCTGCGAGACCGGCCCCCACTATCTGGTGATGGACGACAGCGACCTGCAGGAGGACGGTCGCTTCAAGATGAACCCGCCCCTGCGAGGAAAGGAAGACCGGGAGGCCCTGATTCATGGAATTCTGGACGGCACCATCGACATGATCGCCACCGACCACGCCCCCCACTCCGCCGAGGAAAAATCCCGAGGGCTGGAAAAAAGCGCCTTCGGCATTGTGGGCATTGAAACCGCTTTCCCGATTTTGTATACCTGTCTGGTAAAACCGGGCATTCTAAGCCTGAACAAACTATTGGAGCTTTTGTGCATCAATCCCCGCAGACGCTTCGGTCTTCCTCTGGGAACGGACTACAGCATCTGGGACTTGAACGCCGCATACGCCATCGACCCGAAGGACTTTCTTTCCAAGGGCAGAGCCACGCCCTTCGCGGGCTGGCAGGTCAATGGAAAGTGCATCGCCACCATCTGTGACGGAAAGCTGGTATACGCCGCTCCGGAAACCCATACCGCCAAATAACGAGAGGAGAAACACCATGGCAAAAAGAACCGACATCAAGAAAATTCTCATCATTGGCTCCGGCCCCATCGTCATCGGTCAGGCTGCTGAGTTTGACTACGCCGGGACGCAGGCCTGTCTTGCTCTGAAAGAAGAGGGCTACGAGGTGGTGCTGTGCAACTCCAACCCCGCCACCATCATGACCGACACCATCATCGCCGACAAGGTCTACATGGAGCCGCTGACCCTGGAATACATCGCCAAGATCATCCGCTACGAGCGCCCCGACGCCATCATCCCCGGCATCGGCGGGCAGACGGGTCTGAATCTGGCCATGCAGCTGGAAAAGAAGGGCATTTTGCGGGAATGCCGGGTCAGGCTGCTGGGCACCTCCAGCGAGTCCATCGAGCGTGCCGAAGATCGTGAGCTTTTCAAGGAGCTGTGCCAGTCCATCGGCGAGCCGGTCATCCCCTCCGAAATTTCCTACTCTCTGGAGGAAGCCAAGGAGGCTGCAAAACGCATCGGCTATCCCGTGGTGCTCCGCCCCGCCTTTACCCTGGGCGGCACCGGCGGCGGCTTTGCCTACAATGAAGACGAGTTGGTGGAGATCGGCCTCAACGCCTTTGCCCTCTCCCCTGTCCATCAGGTTCTGGTGGAAAAGTCCGTCAAGGGCTACAAGGAGATCGAATTCGAGGTCATGCGGGACTCCAATGACCACGCCATCACCATCTGCGGCATGGAGAACATCGACCCCGTGGGCGTCCACACCGGTGACAGCATGGTGGTCGCCCCCATCATGACCCTCAGCGACCACGACATGAAGATGCTCAACGACTCCGCCATCAAGATCATCCGGGCGCTGAAGGTGGAGGGCGGCTGCAACGTTCAGTTTGCCCTTGACCCAAATTCCTCCAGATACTATCTCATTGAGGTCAACCCCCGTGTCTCCCGTTCCTCCGCGCTGGCTTCCAAGGCCTCCGGCTACCCCATTGCCCGGGTCACCGCGAAAATCGCCGTGGGCATGGCGCTGGAGGACATCAAAATCGCCAACACCAACGCCGCCTTTGAGCCGAAGCTGGACTACGTCATCACCAAGCTGCCCCGGTTCCCCTTCGACAAGTTCACCTCCGCCATCAACATTCTGGGTACCCAGATGATGGCCACCGGCGAGGTCATGGGCATCGGCTCCAATCTGGAGGAATCCCTGCTCAAGGGCATCCGCTCTCTGGAGGTAGGCGCGAACCACATCTACCATCACAAATTCGACGACATGACCACGGAGGAGCTGCTGGACTATATCAGCGTGTTCCGCTCCGACAACATTTTCGCCATTGCGGAAATCATCTACCGGGGCGTCACCGTGGAGCAGATTCATGAGATCACCGCCATCGACGTGTATTTCCTGAACGCCATTAAGCGCATTGTGGACATGGAGGAATACTTAAAGCTCCATGTCAAAGAGCCGGAAGCCCTTCTGGACGCGAAGAAAATGGGCTTCAGCGACAAATATGTAAGCCGGCTGTGGAAATGCTCCGAGACGGACGTGTCTGATTTCCGCAGAGAACACGGTATGTTCCCGGCCTTCCGCATGGTGGACACCTGCCACACCGGCGCGTATATCCCCTACTTCTACTCCTCCTACACCGGCGGAAACGTCTCCCGGCTGACAAGCAAAAAGAAGATCGTGGTGCTGGGCGCAGGCCCCATCCGCATCGGTCAGGGCGTGGAATTCGACTACTCCACCGTCCACGCCGTCATGACCATCAAAAAGGCGGGCTACGAGGCCATCATCATCAACAATAACCCCGAGACCGTCTCCACCGACTACACCACCGCCGACAAGCTGTATTTTGAGCCTTTGACTCCCGAGGATGTGATGAACATCATCGATTTTGAAAAGCCCTACGGCGTGATCGCGTCTCTGGGCGGCCAGACCGCCATCAATCTGGCCCAGCCCCTCCATGACCGGGGCGTGAAGATCATCGGCACCGGCTGCGAGGCCATCGACAGAGCCGAAAACCGGGACGCCTTTGAAAAGCTCCTGAAGGAGCTGAACATCCCCCAGCCCAAGGGCAGAGCCGTCACCAAAATCGAGGACGGCCTCGCAGCGGCAAACGAGATCGGCTATCCCGTGCTGGTGCGTCCCAGCTTCGTGCTGGGCGGCCGCGCCATGCAGATCGTGGCAAACGAGACCCAGCTGCGCCATTACCTGAAAAGCGCCGTGGAAATCGACGAGGACAAGCCCGTTCTGGTGGACAAATACATTCAGGGCCGTGAAGTGGAGATCGACGCCATCTGCGACGGCCGGGACGTGTTCGTCCCCGGCATCATGGAACTGGTGGAGCGCACCGGCGTTCACTCCGGCGACTCCATCTCCGTCTACCCCTCCTTCTCCATCTCCGACAAGGTCAAGGGCATCATTCTGCAATACGCCAAAAAGCTGGGTCTGGGCATCGGCATTGTCGGCCTGTTCAATGTGCAGTTCATCGTAGACCCCGAGGACAACGTGTCCGTCATCGAGGTCAACCCCCGTTCCTCCCGCACTGTCCCCTTCCTGAGCAAGGCCACGGGCTACAGCCTTGCGGACATCGCCACCGACGTGATTCTGGGTCTGAGCCTGAAGGAGCAGGGCTTCTTCGACATCTACCCCGCCGAAAAGGAGCGCTGGTACGTCAAAGCGCCAGTGTTCTCCTTCAACAAAATCCGCGGTCTGGACGCCTATCTGACGCCCGAAATGAAGTCCACCGGCGAAGCCATCGGCTATGACCGCACCATGACCCGTGCCCTGTACAAGGCGCTGCAGGCCTCCGGCATGAAGCTGCAGAACTACGGCACCGTGCTTGCCACCATCGCCGACCGGGACAAGGAGGAAGCGCTGCCCCTGATCCGCCGGTTCTACCGTCTGGGCTTCAACATCGAGGCCACCGCCGGAACTGCCACATTCCTGAAGGAAAACGGCATCCGCACCCATGTTCTGGGCAAGATCAGCGACGGCAGCGACGAAATTCCCAACGCCCTGCGTCAGGGACACATTGCCTACGTCATCAACACCCGCGACCCCGGCTCCAGCGGCCGGGACGGCATAAAAATCCGCCGGATCGCCACGGAGCACAATGTGACGCTGTTTACCGCATTGGACACCATCCGGGTTCTGCTGGATGTGCTGGAAGAAACCACGCTGACGATTTCTACGATTGACGCCTGAGCAGGCAACGCCAAAAATTCCCGGAAGGAGCGACCATGAAACAGAGCATTTTCACGATTCTTTCCAATACCCCCCTGACGGACTGCGTCTACAAAATGGTGCTTTCCGGCGACACCTCCGCCATTACCGCCCCGGGGCAGTTTGTCAACATTCAGATCACAGGGAAGTTCCTCCGCCGTCCCATTTCCGTGTGCGACTGTGACGGCAGCACCCTCACCATCGTCTACAAGGTGGTGGGCAAGGGTACGGAAATTCTCTCCCGGATGGTTGCCGGAGAGAAGCTGGACATCCTGACCGGCCTTGGCAACGGCTACGACCTCGCCCCCGCCGGGGACAGCCCCGTCTTACTGGGCGGCGGCGTGGGCGTCCCGCCGCTGTACCACCTTGCCAAACGGCTGCTTGCCATGGGCAAGCAGGTAACGGTGATTCTGGGCTTCAACACCCAATCGGAAGTGTTCTATGAAGCCGAATTCCGGGCGCTGGGCTGCCGGGTGATTGTCGCCACCGCCGACGGAAGCTATGGCGTCAAGGGCTTCGCCACCACGCCCCTGAACGATCTTAATTATTCCTATTTCTACACCTGCGGCCCGGAGCCGATGCTCAAGGCGGTGTATAAAGCCGCCCGCACCTCCGGCCAAATGAGCTTTGAGGAACGGATGGGCTGCGGTTTCGGCGCCTGCATGGGCTGCTCCTGCAAGACCCTCACGGGATACAAACGCATCTGCAAGGACGGCCCCGTCATGCGGAAGGAGGAAATTCTATGGGAAGCCTGAGCGTGAACCTCTGCGGCATCGAGCTGGACAACCCGGTCATCCCCGCTTCCGGCACCTTTGGCTACGGCTATGAGTTTGCCGAACTGTATGACATTAACTGCCTTGGCACCTTCTCCTTCAAGGGAACCACGAAAGAACCCCGTTTTGGAAATCCCACGCCCCGCATCGCCGAGTGTACCGGCGGCATGATCAACGCCGTGGGGCTGCAAAATCCCGGCGTGGACAAAGTCATATCCGAAGAACTCCCGAAGCTGAAAGCCTGCTTTCACAAGCCCGTCATGGCCAACGTCTCCGGCTTTTCCGTGGCGGATTACGCCTACACCTGCGAGCGGCTGGACAAAGAGGAACAGGTGGGCTGGCTGGAGGTCAACGTCAGCTGCCCCAACGTTCACGGCGGCGGCATGAGCTTCGGCACCTGCCCGGAAGCTGCCGCAGAGGTAACGGCGGCGGTGAAAAAGGTCACGAAAAAGCCCGTCATCATCAAGCTTTCCCCCAACGTCACCGACATTGTGTCCATTGCCAAAGCCTGCGAGGACGCGGGGGCGGACGGCATCAGCCTGATTAACACTCTGCTTGGTATGCGCATCGACCTGCGTACCCGCAAGCCCATCATCGCCAACAAAATGGGCGGCTTTTCCGGCCCTGCCATCTTCCCGGTGGCGCTGCGCATGGTCTATCAGGTCGCAAATGCGGTAAACGTCCCCGTGGTGGGCATGGGCGGCGTCAGCAGCGCCGAAGATGTGGTGGAAATGATGCTGGCAGGCGCTACCGCCGTGGAGGTAGGCGCGGCCAATCTCGTAAATCCCTACGCCTGCCGGGACATCATCCGGGAGCTTCCCGCCGTCATGGAAAAATACAAAATTGAGAATCTGAAAGACATTATAGGAGGCGCGAAATAATGGGTAAGGACGTCATTGTTGCCTGCGATTTTTCATCCGCCGAGGCGACCTTCGCTTTTCTGGACAAATTCACCGGCCGCAAGCCCTTCGTGAAGATCGGCATGGAGCTGTACTACGCGGAAGGCCCCGCCATCGTCCGGGAGATCAAAGCCCGGGGACACAAGATTTTTCTGGACTTAAAGCTCCACGACATTCCCAACACCGTGAAAAAAGCCATGTCCGTCCTGCGGAATCTGGACGTGGACATCACCAACCTCCACGCCGCCGGTACCACCGCCATGATGAAGGCCGCGCTGGAAGGTCTGACCCGGGAGGACGGCACCCGTCCCCTGCTGATCGCCGTGACCCAGCTGACCTCCACCGATCAGGCGGCCATGGAGTCCGACCTGCTCATTCATGAGCCCATTGACGAAGTGGTCATGCACTACGCCGAGACCGCGAAAAACGCGAGTCTGGACGGCGTGGTCTGCTCTCCTCTGGAAGCTGGGAAGGTGCATGAGCGCTGCGGTCAGCGCTTTCTCACCGTGACCCCCGGCGTCCGCTTCGCCGACGGAGACGTAGGCGACCAGAAGCGGGTGATGACCCCAGCCGCCGCCAAGGCCATCGGTTCGGACTACATCGTGGTCGGTCGTCCCATCACGGCCGCCGCCGACCCCGTGGCCGCTTATGAACGCTGCGTGGCGGAATTCTGCGACTGAAATAAGGAGGAAGCATTTTGGAAAGCTACAAAAGAGAATTCATTCAGTTTCTGGAGATGGCCGGTGTGCTGAAATTCGGCGATTTCACCGCCAAATCCGGCCGGAAAATCCCCTATTTCATCAACGCCGGGGAGATCAAAACCGGTAAGGAAATTGCGACTCTGGGCGAATTCTACGCCCGCGCCTACCGGGAAAAGCTGGGGCGGCGGAAGGCCGTCCTCTATGGCCCCGCCTACAAGGGCATTTCCATCGCCGTGTCCGCCGCCGTTGCCCTGAGTCGGGACGGGCTGGACGTTCCCTTCTTCTTCAACCGCAAGGAAGCTAAGGATCACGGCGAGGGCGGCGTGTTCGTGGGCTACGTCCCCAAGGCCGGTGAGGACGTGGTCATCGTAGAGGACGTCATCACCGCCGGGACTGCCATCCGGGAAAGCATGGCTATCTTAAGCCGTCTGGAGGGCGTCAGGGTCGCCGCCACATTTATTATGGTTGACCGCAAGGAGCGGGGCAAGGGCGAAAAGCTGGCCATGGAGGAAGTGGAAGAGGAATTTGGCTTCCCCGTCTACTCCGTGGTGGATGTGTATGACATCATCGCCTATCTGGAAGAAAATCCCGCCAACGCCGAAAATGTGGCGCGGATCAAAAACTACCTTGCCGTGAATGGAGCGAAAGTATGAGGAGTCTGAACAGCATTCTGGATTTAGGCGTGGACGAGCTGGACGAACTGATCGCCACCGCCAAGGACATCATTGCCCACCCGGAAAACTACTGGGACAGGTGCGCTCACAAGAAGCTGGCGACGCTGTTCTTCGAGCCCTCCACCCGCACCCGCCTGAGCTTTGAGGCCGCGATGCTGGAGCTGGGCGGAAGCGTCATCGGCTTCAGCGAGGCCAGTTCTTCCTCCGCCTCCAAGGGCGAAAGCGTGGCGGACACCGCCAAAATTGTCAGCTGCTACGCAGACATCATCGCCATGCGCCACCCCAAAGAGGGCGCACCCTATGTGGCAAGTCAGGCGGCCTCCATCCCCGTCATCAACGCCGGAGACGGCGGCCACAATCACCCCACCCAGACCCTTGCCGACCTGCTGACCATTTCCCGGGAAATGGGGCGGCTGGATAACCTCACCATCGGTCTGTGCGGCGACCTGAAATACGGCCGGACTGTCCACTCCCTGATCGAGGCCATGAGCCGCTACAAGGGCATTCAATTTGTTCTGATTTCCCCGGAAGAGTTGAAAATTCCCGGTTTTATTCGGTATAATGTTTTTGAAAATCAGGGAATCCCCTACACGGAAGTGTCCTCTCTGGAGGAAGCCATGCCCAAGCTCGACGTGCTGTACATGACCCGCATCCAGCGGGAGCGCTTTGACGACCCATGGGAATACGAGCGGCTCAAGGACAGCTACGTCCTCGATACCGAGAAAATGAAGCTTGCGAAAGGAAAAATGTGCGTCCTGCACCCCCTGCCCCGTGTCAATGAGATCAGCGTCAAGGTGGACGACGACCCGAGAGCCGCCTATTTCCGTCAGGCGCTGAACGGCAAGTACATGCGCATGGCGCTCATCCTGAAGCTTCTGGACGAAGCCGCCCGGAATCCCGCAAAAGAAGCCATCGACACGACCGGTTTGGAATACGACCGCGTCTGCCGCAATCCCAAGTGCATCACCCAGACCGAGCAGGAGCTGCCCCAGCTGTTCCGCTGCACCGACAAGGCCGCGGACATCCACAGGTGCATCTACTGCGAGCAGAGAGCCTAATCTTTATCCCACAAAAAATGCAGAATGCCGTTGTTTCGGCATTCTGCATTTTTATTTATCCCTTATATCTCGGCTCGCAGGTCAGGTTGACGCCCAGACGCTTGAAGGTCTTTTCGTCCACCGGGGACAAAATCACCGAGGAATGTACCTCGCAGCCCCGCAGCTTGTCCAGCTGCTCCATGGCCAGTTCCGCCATGGGGTTGGTGGCGGCGCAGATGGACAGGGCGATCAGCGTCTCGTCGGTGTGGAGACGGGGATTGCGGTTGCCTAAGTGGTCAACCTTCAGGTGCTGGATGGGGTCAAGCACCACCGGGGAAATCAGGTGCAGGCTGTCCCGCATACCCGCCAGCTTTTTCAGCGCGTTCAGCAGCAGCGCCGAGGACGCACCCAGAAGGTCGGAGGTCTTGCCGGTGACGATGGTACCGTCGGGCAGTTCCATGGCGGCGGCAGGCGCGCCGGTCTGCTCCGCCCGCTGCAGGGCAGGGGCGACCACCTTCCGCTCCGCCGGGGTCACACCGGCCTTTTTCATCAGCAGCTCCAATTTGCGCACCGTTTCGTCGCTGCCTTTGCCCTGCTTCTGCTCGCACATGGCCACGTAGTATCTGCGGATGATCTCCTGTCGGGAGGCGAACCGGACGGCTTCGTCATCCACGATGCAGTTGCCCACCATATTCACGCCCATATCCGTGGGGGATTTGTATGGGCAATGCCCCAGAATCTTCTCAAAAATCGCCACCAGCACAGGGAATGCTTCCACGTCCCGGTTGTAGTTGACGGTGGTGACCCCGTAGGCTTCCAGATGGAAGGGGTCGATCATGTTCACGTCGTTCAAATCCGCCGTGGCGGCCTCGTAGGCAAGGTTCACCGGGTGGTTCAGCGGCACGTTCCAGATGGGGAAAGTCTCGAATTTGGCGTAGCCCGCCGTGTTGCCCCGGATATGCTCGTGATACAGCTGGCTCAGGCAGGTCGCCAGCTTTCCGCTGCCGGGGCCGGGGGCCGTGACCACCACCAGCGACCGGGTCGTCTCAATGTAGTCATTTTTCCCGAAGCCGTCGGGGCTGACGATGTAGCCGGTGTCGGAGGGGTAGCCCGGAATCTCAAAATGGTGATAGACCCGGATGCCCAGCCCTTCCAAGCGGGACTGGAACGCCTTCGCCAGCGCCTGTTCATGGAAGCGGGTCAGCACCACGCTGGAAACGTACAGGCCGAAGCCCCGGAAAATGTCGATCAGGCGAATGACGTCCCGGTCATAGGTGATGCCAAGATCGCCCCGAACCTTATTCTTTTCGATATCGTCGGCGTTGATGGCAATGACCATCTCCACCTGCTCCTTCAGCTGCAGCAGCATCCGCAGCTTGCTGTCCGGCTGGAAGCCCGGCAGGACGCGGGAAGCATGGTTGTCGTCATAGAGCTTGCCGCCGAATTCCAGATACAGCTTGCCGCCGAACTGGGCAATGCGCTCCCGGATGTGGGCGGACTGCATTTGCAGGTATTTATCGTTATCAAACGCCGCTTTTGTCATTTCCGTTGCCTCTTTCCCAAAAACTTTCCACCATTTTACCCTATCCGACGGGAAATAGCAAGGCCATTTCGCGGGAAAATCTTCTCTTTCGCGGGATTGCTTCTTGTTTCGGGAACGGCGCCGTGCTATAATGAGTCCATCTATTTTTTCGGAGGTGTTTCCATGGAATTCAGCGTCAACCATCCGGTGCTTTACCTGCTTGCCGGAATTCTGATTGCCGTGGTTCTGGCTCAGTCGGTTTTCTTCCTTATTAAGGCTCTGCGCCGCAGTAAGGAGATCGGCATGGATCAGGCCAAAATCAAAAAAACCATCAAAACCGCCGCGCTGTTCACCATCGCCCCGGCCGTGTCCATCGTCATCAGCGTCATCACCCTAAGCAAAAGTCTGGGTATTCCCCTGCCCTGGCTGCGGCTTAGCGTAGTCGGCTCATTGAGCTATGAGGCCATCGCGGCATCCAACGCCGTCAGCGCCATGGGCTTAGAGCTGGGCAAAATCAGCGCCCTGACCGCCCAGCAATACGTCAACATCGCGCTGGTGATGACCCTGTCCATCATGGTGGGCATCTGGCTGGTGCCCATCATCGGCAAGAAGCTGCTGCGGGGCATGACCGTTCTGGAAAACCGGGACGCCAAATGGGCGGATATTTTCCAGAATGCCATGTTTATCGGCATGATCTCCGCGTTTCTGGGCTATGTGTTCTGCGATTTCTCCCGCCTGTGGACGCCGGGGGATTACGCCGCCACCTCCGGGCTTGTGCCGGTATGCGTCATGGCGGTATCCGCTGCGATCATGGTGGTCTGCGGGCTGCTCATGAAGAAATTCAAGTGGAGCTGGGTCAACGATTACGCGCTGCCCATTTCTCTGGTGCTGGGCATGGCTTCCGCCATTCCCCTCACCGCGTGGCTGGGTTAAGGAGGTGCCGATATGAAAAAGCAGCTTAGCTACATCGACTCCGTTCACCGCAGCGGCACCATCTGGAACATTTCCGTGATGATTCTGCTGCTGGCCTTCCCCCTGACGGTGGCCGCCCTGTTTGGCGCCGCCCCGGACTGGGGCGCGCTGGTGGTGGGTCTGATCGCCACCGCGCCCATGTATTGGGCGGTGGGCGTCATTGAGACAATTACCTTCGTTCCCATGCTGGGCGCGGGCGGCTCCTACCTCAGCTTTGTCACCGGCAACATCTCCAATCTGAAGCTTCCCTGCGCCATCAACGCTCTGGAGCAGAACAATGTCAGCGCCAACTCCGAGGAGGGCGAGGTCATCTCCACCATCGCCATCGCCACCTCCTCCATCGTCACCACCGTCATTATCATCATCGGCGTCATTCTGATTGTTCCCCTGACCCCCGTTCTGGAAGCGCCGGTGCTGGAACCGGCCTTTGCCCAGATGCTGCCCGCCCTGTTTGGCGGACTGGGCGTAGCCTTCGTCAGCCGGAACTGGAAGATCGCCGTCGCGCCGGTGGTGCTGATGCTGGTTCTGTTCATTTTCGTCCCCGCCCTGAACGCCGGTACCGTGGGCATTATGGTGCCTGTGAGCGTGCTGTTCACCATCGCCGTTTCCCGGCTGCTTTATAAGAGAGGAGTTCTGTAAACATGATCGGATATCTGATTCTCACAATTCTCGTCGTATTCATCGCCGTGGTCGCCATCCGCACCATCCGCTTCCGTCCCAAGCCCCAGCCCGAAGTCACCAAGGAAGAAATCGCCTTTGACCGGGACGCCGCCGTGGATTCCCTCGCCCAGCTGGTTCGCTGCAAGACTGTGTCCTACAATGACCACTCTCTGGAGGACGAGGGGGAGTTCCAGAAGCTGATCTCTCTGCTGCCGACACTTTACCCCAACGTGTTCGGCACCTGCACCTTCCAGCAGCTTCCTGACCGGGCGCTGCTGCTGCGGTGGCCGGGCAAGCAGGCGGGCGACCCTGCCGTTATGATGGCGCACTATGACGTGGTGCCTGTCAACGAGGAAAAGTGGGACAAGCCTCCCTTCGCCGGGGTCATCGAGGACGGCATTCTCTGGGGCCGCGGCACCCTGGACACCAAGGTCACCTTCAACGGCGTTCTTTCCGCCGCCAATTACCTCATCGGTCAGGGCTTCCAGCCGGAAAAGGACATTTACTTTGCCTTCTCCGGCGGTGAGGAGATCAACGGTCAGGGTGCGCCCAACATCGTGGCGTATTTCACCGAGCACGGCATCCACCCCGCCATTGTGGTGGACGAGGGCGGCGCCGTGGTGGAGAATGTGTTCCCCGGCGTGAAGCAGCCCTGCGGTCTCATCGGCATTGCGGAAAAAGGTATGCTGAACGCCCAGTACCGCACCGTCTCCGCCGGCGGCCACGCTTCCGCACCCAAGCCCCATACCCCGGTGGGCGTTCTGGCGGCGGCCTGCAAGCGGGTGGAGGATCATCCCTTCAATGCCCACATTGACGGCCCCGCTGCCCAGATGTTCGACACGCTGGGACGGTATTCAACGCCATTGTACCGGGTGATTTTCGCCAACATGTGGTGCTTCGGTTGGATTATTGACACTCTCGGCAGAAAGAGCGGCGGCGAAATGAACGCACTGGTGCGCACCACCGTGGCCTTTACCCAGATGGAGGGCAGTTCCGCCCGGAACGTAATTCCTCCCGAAGCAAAAATGGTGTCCAACATCCGCCTGAATCCCGCCGACAGCGTCGCTTCCGCGCTGGCGTATCTGGAAAAGGCCGTCAGCGACCCCGCCGTGGAGATCACGTCTCTGGAATCCTTCGAGCCAAGTCCCGTCTCCGAAACCGGCTGCGACGCATGGGAGAAGGTTGCCTCTGCCGTGGCGAATACATGGCCGGGCTGCATCGTCTCGCCGTACCTGATGGTGCAATGCTCCGACTCGCGGCACTACCGTGACCTGAGCAACCACGTTTACCGCTTCTCCGCCATGGACTTGACCGCCGAAGAGCGTTCCACCATCCACGGCAACAACGAGCGCATCCGTCTGGAAACCGTCGCCAAGGCCGTAGAATTCTACATCCGCCTGATGCGTCAGTGCTGAAACAAAAAAGATGTCCCCCAACCCGGGAAAATCC
>ULZH01006216.1_pt1 | contig 21374 bp, 19 predicted proteins | sample 1962951 | NCBI WGS metagenome assembly ULZH01 (sample SAMEA4835884, study PRJEB28245) | human gut metagenome | biome: gut microbiome; material: fecal sample | place: Denmark | collected 2008
TTCTGTTGCATTTGCAAGTTGAATTCAGCTGATATCCGGAATATGGTAAGGCGCGACAGAAACCACCCTTCTGTATGGATGTGGGAACCCATATTAAATGAAACATGGTATCCGGAAGATTTTGCTAAAAACGTAGTTGATATTCTCCACGAAGAATATCCCTACCCATATTGTTATGCAGGATGCGATGTAACAGCAAAGGGACATGAATATTTTCCGATACACTTTACTCACCCACTCAATGGAGCCGGAGGTGCATTTAATACATCTAAAATGAATCCCAAGATTTCGTATTTTACCCGCGAATGGGGAGATAATGTAGACGATTGGAACTCACACAACTCTCCAAGCCGCGTAAACAGAGCATGGGGAGAAATTCCAATGCTGGTACAGGCTCAAGGCTATGCAAAAACCGATTATAAATACACTTGCTATGATGTTTTGTACCGTAATACACGCCAACATATGGGCGGATGTTTATGGCATTCTTTCGATCATCAGCGTGGTTATCATCCTGACCCGTTTTACGGAGGTATCATGGATGCTTTCCGGCAACCTAAACTATCCTACTACATGTTTTGCTCACAACGTCCAGTAGAAAAGAATAATCGGCTGATTGCAGAAAACGGTCCGATGGTGTTTATCGCCAATGCCATGACTCCTTTTTCACCCAAAGACGTAACCGTATATAGTAATTGTGATGAAGTACGCCTTACTTACTGTAAAAACGGGAAGCAATTCATTTATAAAAAAGAAAAAACAGATGAAGGCATGCCATCCCCTATCATCACATTTAAAGATGTATGGGACGTAATGTACGACAAACAATTGGCAAGGAAGAACAAGCATGAAGAATCTTATCTATTAGCTGAAGGTATCGTCGACGGTGAAGTCGTAGCAACTCATAAAGTGATGCCTGCACGACGTCCTTCCAAAATCATACTTTGGGCTGACAACGAAGGAACGGAAACCATAGCCGACGGTTCCGACCTAATAACCGTTATTGCAGCTATTGCTGATGAGAATGGGGATATCAAGCGATTAAACAATTATCATATTAAATTTGAAATTGAAGGTCCAGGAGAACTTGTCGCAAGCAAAGAAACATTTACCAACCCTCGTGAAGTGCAATGGGGAACAGCTCCAATACTTGTACGTGCCAAAGCTCAAACAGGTAATATTAAAGTCAAAGCATCTGTTGTGCCCAACGGAACACATACACCGATATCTGCCGAGCTCATTATACCAACAACAAAAGCTATACACTCGCTTATTGCCGATGAGGATGAACTAAATCTTCAATTAAAAACTCACAGGAATCAACAAAACTTATCATCGTACGATCACGGTCAATCGTCAGATGAAGCACGAAAACAAAGTCAAATGAGATTAAAAGAAGTCGAGAAACAGCAAAGTGACTTTGAATAAAACAACCCTATCCATAAAAAAATCATGCAGACCTGTTATACAAGTCTGCATGATTTTTTTTATGGATATATTTTTCTATCAAGAATAACTGATAGAGTCTTTATGCTTAAGACAAACCTTCTATTTCGCCATTCACAATATCAATGTGCAGTGCCTGAGGCTCTTTCGGCAATCCCGGCATACGCATAATTTCTCCGGCAATAATCACCAGCATCTCAGCTCCGGCATTCAGAACAATGTCGCGAACATGGAATTCAAAATCTTTCACCACACCATAAAGTTTCGGATCTGTAGAGAACGAATACTGTGTTTTAGCAATACAGATTGGGAAATGTCCATAACCCAGTTCCTGGATTCTTTTCAGTTTCTTCTTGGCCGCAGCACTATAGGTAATCATATTAGCACCGTAAAGATTGCATGCTACCTTCGAAATCTTTTCTTCCACTGTGTCATCATCATTATATGCCAGACGCAATGGCTCTGAAGGCTGGTTTTCAATAGTATCAACAACCAGATTTGCCAGTTCTACCGCTCCGTTACCGCCTTCAACAAAAGCATTGTTTACAGCGAATCCAATACCCTGAGCAGCACAATGCTGACGAACCAGATCGATTTCCTCCTCAGTATCGTTAGCATAGCGGTTAAATGCTACAACTACAGTCTGACCGAACGAACGAAGATTTTCGATATGCTTATCCAGATTAGCCAGACCTTTAGTCAATCCTTCAGCATTAGGTTCTTTAATCTGATCCAGACTAACTCCACCGTGCATCTTCAGTCCCTGTGCTGTAGCTACAATAATGGTCAGTTTCGGCTGTAATCCAGACTTACGACATTTGATGTCATAGAATTTCTCTGCGCCAAGATCTGCACCGAAACCAGCTTCTGTAATTACATAATCACCAAAAGTCATAGCCAGTTTTGTTGCCATCACCGAGTTACATCCGTGAGCGATATTAGCAAACGGTCCGCCATGTACAAAAGCAGCAGTATGCTCTGTGGTCTGTACCAGATTAGGAGCAATAGCATCTTTCAGCAAAACAGTAATAGCCCCAGCTACTCCCAAGTCTTTTACTGTAAAAGGTTTATTATCGATAGTAAAGCCCAGCAAAATATTTTCGATACGGCGACGCAAGTCATCTTCATCTTTTGCCAGACAGAGAATAGCCATAATTTCAGAAGCCGGAGTGATATCAAATCCAGATTCACGGGTAATACCGTTTGTCTTTCCTCCTAATCCAGTAATGATATAGCGCAAGCCACGGTCGTTCACATCAAGAACACGATTCCAAAGTACCTCCTTCAGAGCGAATCCATTGTCCTGATTCTGGTACATATAATTATCCAGCAAGGCAGCAATCATGTTATGTGCCGAAGTAATCGCATGAAAATCTCCGGTAAAATGCAGGTTAATCTTATCCATCGGAAGAACCTGAGCATATCCTCCTCCAGCAGCTCCACCCTTCATTCCGAAGCAGGGACCAAGTGAAGGCTCACGAAGCGCACATATAGCCTTCTTGCCTATCTTTGTCAATCCGAGTGCCAGACCGATTGATACTGTAGTCTTTCCGATACCTGCTTTAGTAGGTGTTATGGCAGTTACCAGAATAAGATTACTTTGTTTTACTTTCTCCTCATCGATCAAAGTTTCAGGAACTTTTGCGATATAACGTCCATAGTTATGGATTTCCTCTACAGGTATATCATAATCACGTGCTACCTGTTTAATCTTTGTCAGTTCAATACTGCGTGCAATTTCGATATCTGATTTCATAGTGATTTTGAAAATGAAAGCGCAAAGATAAGAAAAATTCCATAACTTTGCGGCATCACATTCCACTATTAGGATTTGTCACACACAACTTAGAATCGAATTAAAAAAGAAGAAGTTCTGATTTATGAATAATTTTACATTTTACAGCCCTACCGAATTTGTATTCGGGAAGGCAACAGAAGCACAAACAGGAACACTGGTTAAAAAATATCACGGCACAAAAGCCATGATTGTTTATGGAGGCGGTTCGGTAGTACGAAGCGGATTACTGGATAAGGTGAAGCAATCGCTTACAGCTGCTGGAATAGATTATGTAGAACTGGCTGGTATCCAACCTAACCCCACTGACCCGAAAGTATACGAGGGTATCGAACTAGGCCGTAAAGAAAACGTAGATTTCATGCTTCCCGTAGGAGGAGGTTCTGTAATAGATACGGCTAAAGCCATTGCAATAGGTATTCCCTATGAAGGAGATTTCTGGGATTTCTTTATCGGAAAATCCGTACCACAGACAGGATTGCCTATCGGAGTTGTACTTACTATTCCGGCAGCCGGTAGTGAAGGTTCGGGCAACGCTGTAATCACCAAGCTCGACGGATTAAGAAAATTAGGTATACGCACTCCGGAAATTCTCAGGCCAGTCTTTGCCGTAATGAATCCGGAACTGACTTATACATTGTCGGCATGGCAAACGGCCAGTGGCATTACGGATATGATGGCGCATATCATGGAGCGTTATTTCAGCAATACCCAAGGCGTGGAAATAGCCGACCGTATGTGTGAAGGAGTCATGAAAGCAATCGTAAACGAAGCTCCCCGCGTAATGAGCGAACCGGATAACTATGATGCACGTGCCAATATCATGTGGGCGGGTACAGTAGCTCATAACGGTACATGTGGAGTAGGCTGTGAAGAAGACTGGGCTTCCCATGGTCTGGAACACGAAATCAGTGCCATTTACGACGTGACTCACGGAGCAGGACTTGCCGTTATATTCCCTGCATGGCTGACCTATGCAGCCAAACATAATGTAGGTAAGGTTGCCCAATATGCAGTACGCGTATGGGACGTACCGGAGTCAGACGACCTGCAAGCCGTAGCTATGGAAGGAATAGCAAGATTTAAGGCTTTCCTGCACAGTATAGGTATGCCTGTTACCCTCAGAGAATTAGGTATAGAAAACCCGGACATTGACTTACTGGTCAGAAAATTCCACGAAGATAAAGGAAAAGTGGCAGGCAATTATGTCCATCTTGACAGCCAGGCAAGCCGTGAGATATACGAATTAGCCAGATAAATCAACCTGACATAACCGATTACTTACATACCACGCAGACGGATTAACATTGCGTACATACAAAGACCAATGTTAGTCCGCCTGTTTTGTCCTCAAACATTCCAGAAAATAATAATAAACCAACCACATCAACGATACATTCATTATGGAATTCAATAACAATCAAATCCGCAGACAAGACAGACTGCTCAGCGAAGCTCGTGCTTACGAAATCCTGAAAGAAGGAGAATACGGCGTACTCTCCATGCGTACAGAAGATGGTGAAGGAGCCTATGGCATCCCACTAAGTTATGTATGGGACAGAGGAAACTCTATTTATATCCATTGCGCCCCAGTAGGCAGAAAGCTGAATTGCATAGACGCATGCACAAATGTTTCCTTCTGCGTAGTAGGACGCACAAAAGTCATTCCCGGAGAATTTACCACTGCATACGAAAGCATCGTACTTCGCTGTACGGCACATCACAGTCTGCACGAAGCAGAACGTATGTCTGCCCTGTCACTATTTTTAAGCAAATACTGCCCCAACGACAAAATAAAAGGGTTGGAATATGCACAAAAATCCTTTCACCGTACAGAAATCATCCGGTTGGACATAGAAGAAATCAGTGCAAAAAGCAAGAACCGTTTCTAATCTTTCTCCCAAAGTATGAAGTCAACTACAAGTTATACCTATAAAGATATCTGGCTCATTGCCTATCCCATTCTCATCAGCCTGATTATGGAGCAAATGATCGGTATCACCGATACTGCATTTCTTGGGCATGTAGGTGAGATAGAACTAGGAGCATCTGCCATAGCCGGTGTATATTATCTGGCAATCTTCATGATCGGATTCGGCTTTACAGTCGGTTCACAAATACTGATAGCCCGAAGAAACGGTGAAGGGAACTACCGTGCTATAGGAAACATCTTCTATCAGGGTATCTATTTCCTGATGCTGATGAGTCTGGTTATTTTTATCCTTTCACAAGTTTTTTCCGAACAAATACTGGGAATGTTAGTCAGTTCGGACCGTATAGTAGGTGCAGCAACTGACTATATACGCTGGCGTGTGTATGGTTTCTTCTTCTCCTTTATAGGAGCCATGTTCAGAGCCTTTTTTGTAGGAACTACGCAGACACGTACCCTCACCCTGAATTCCATCGTGATGGTAGCTGCCAATGTAATATTCAACTATACACTTATTTTCGGTAAATTCGGATTCCCTGCTATGGGAATTGCCGGAGCAGCTATAGGCTCGTCTCTGGCCGAACTGGTATCCGTATTATTCTTTATAAGTTATACATACCGGAAAATAGACTATCGCAAGTATGGATTAAACCGCATTCCCGGCATCCGTACAAAAGCATTGTCACAAATCATGCATATTTCACTATGGACAATGATACAAAACTTTATATCACTGTCTACATGGTTCCTGTTCTTCATATTTATCGAACATCTGGGAGAACGTCCGCTCGCCATTTCCAATATCATACGAAGTGTATCGAGCATACCGTTTATGACGGTCATGGCTTTCGCATCAACTTGCAGTTCACTGGTAAGCAACCAGATTGGTGCCGGACACAGCAAAGAAGTTCCGGCATTAATCAACCAACATATACGCCTATGTTCTTTCTTTGTCATTCCACTGATAGGACTTATCGCGTTGTTCCCCTCGACAGTCTTGCGTATATATACCAATATACCCGACTTGATAACAGCAAGTATTCCTACTTTATGGGTATTATGTTCTACCTATATCGTCAGTATTCCAGGCTTTATTTATTTTCAGTCGGTATCAGGAACGGGTAACACACGTGCTGCTTTCATTCTTGAGATCATAGCTCTGGCACTGTATACCATATACATCCTCATCGTAATTACAGGTTTGAAAGCTGACGTTGCCATATGCTGGACAGCCGAGCACTTATATGCTATCTGTATCGGTATAGCCAGTTATCTGTATATCAGGAAGGCAAACTGGCAACATAAGCGTATTTGAGGAATTTCCCTATCATAAGTAGGAATATTCCCCTTTACGATTAGGAGAAATTAATTGTGGGTATCAGATTCCCGGCCTATCTTTGTCATATCAAAAAACAAAGGAGGTAGTTATGAAGACAATAAAACGTAAATTCTATTATATAGCAGCAGTGCTGTCTTTAATCTTTACATTGAGTTCATGCGAATATGTAGGTCTGGGAATAGAAATCGGAAACGGCACGAACAGTTATCACGAAAGTACCGATTATTTATGCAGCCGTATCTGGACTGATGAATGGACAGATGAATATGGTGTTTACTACTATCAGGAAATTTGTTTTTACCCGAACAATACGGGAGTAGACTATTTATATTCACAAGACCGTTACGGGAACCGGCAAGAATCAAGCCTTAATTTCGGATGGGACTGGTGGGACAGCAACTACACAAGCATCCGTCTCAATTATGGCAACAGATATTCGTACATGGAAAATATTGCAATGGGAGGAAACCAGCTGAACTGCCTGCTGGATGGCTATCCCGCTTATTTCATTGGAAAATAAGAAACTTTTCATTCTCTCTCTCACATCCCCTTTTACGTATTTTCATGCTGTGAGAAGCACGAAATACGGAAAAGGGGAATTTTTATGAAAAAATTCAGCATGTTTTTAGTAAAACATCAGCATCTTTTCTAAAATTTTGTACAAAAAAACACTGGTTCTTCAGCATCTTTTCAGACAGTCATCATTTTGCATTATTTGCTTTTTCAACTATATACCCTATTTCTTCCGATATAGCATATAATACATCTATAGCAAAGGCATTTTCTTTTATCTTTTTAGACTGATATAAAAATCTGTCGTTATACTTATTATAAATACGCTTCTCTACTTCTCCCTTCTTTTTCCGGGCTGTAATAGGCTCATTTACGCAGACTGATGGAAACAAGGCTGTTTCAGTTTCACTAAATTGCAAGAAGGATAGCTCGGAAATCAAATCAAGACTTTGAGTTCTATTCCAGAATTCAGAGTGTGAGCAGTTTCTTTCACAAATCCACTCTATACCATGTTCGTATCTATTCCCTTGAATTTGTATAAGCAATACATAGTCATTATTTATTTTCAATTTAGCCTCCAACAGACCTTGTCCATGAGTAAATCCCCAATTAGTATATACCGTATTCAGTATATTTCCTTCTGTTTTAGCAATAGCCTCAATTCCATATCCCGATATAGTTTCAAGATGAAATTTATCCATTATATATTTATTCAGACTAGCACAAAGTTGGGAATACCATATTTTATCCATCAAATCTCCTATACGCAATTCTTCAATTTCCTTTTTTTCATCCTTTGGCAATAAAAAATAACTTTCCTTTTTCAAAAGCCAGGTCTGTGACAGCTGATGCAGATTATTGATGAACGAACAATAATCTTCTACCAATGCTAATGCATAAGAATCACCCTCAAGTAGGTTTTTATGTTTACTTATAGCCTCACATAAATCTTTATAACTGCGTATTTTCCACAACCCATCGTTAAGAATACTTTCTTTATCAGGAAATTCTGTAGCCAATGATAATAAAATCAAATTGTCTGTCTGTGGGTTGTTTTCCCTCACATACCTGTCCAGCTGACTTTTCTGAGGAATACTTTTTACCTTATTCTCTAAAATAAATGTTATCTGTCTATCACAACATGCACAAAGATCAAGGTTACAATATTCTCTTTTAATATTTTCCGGAGAAGCGTTCCAATTAACCTTACATCCTAGTTCTTTGCATACAGCAACAAATAGAGCGCAATGTGTTGTTCCTAACCAATATAAAAAATTACTGTGAAATAACTCCTTTGAACACAAGGACAAATTAAATAGTGGTGAAGTCCTAAGGGCTTCTTTGAAACCCTTCGCCATAATCTCTTCCACTAATGGTATAACACTGCTCCGCATAACCTCAAGATTCAGCCTATGTTCCCCTTCAAACCATAAAGCCTTTTTATAATACAACATAAACTCGTCATATCCATGCACTAATGTGTCTTTTGTGCCAAACAGAGCATAAGTATTTTCTTTATCGAACTCCGTAATGTCCGAAAACTGTCCCTTCTCTACCTTTTGGTAAGCATCACACAAGTCAGAAGTTATCTCATAATGAGTTTCACCGTTCCGACGAGGATTCAGAAACTCATGTACACCAATCTGTGTACGCATAAATTCGGATACATGAAAAGCCGGGTTCACTAAGATCTTTTTATATCCTCTAAGTTGCTGGGCAAACATACCTCCCATGGAGGTTCCAATAATAAGTTGAGGCTGTTCTAGCTCACATAAATGCCGCAGCATGTCCAAAGCTTCCTGAGGAGCAACAGGCAAATCGGGTGATAGCACACTATAATCGGGCAAAAGAGCCTGCAAGTTTCTTGCCGTAGAAGAAGAACCGGAAGATGAAAGTCCGTGTATGTACAGAATTTTATTTTTCATGTTTCGCTGATTTTTTTAATATAACTTTATCTAAAAAACGTATTACCAATACCATGTGGTATTTTTTATTGTAATTATACCACCAAACTACTAAAAATTTCATAAGCAGCATATTTTAACAAACATTTAACACAAGCTACCCATCAAGGTATCCCATGAACCAATAACGATATAACATATTACGTATATCACATTTTATTAGTAACTTTGTGTATTGAAAAAACAAAAGTTCAATAATCATGAAGAAAACAGACCTTATGACAATGACAGCAGCCATGATGTTTGCAGCATCAGGTTATGTCAACGCCGATACACCGGCAAATACCGATAAGCCTGTTATAGGCAAACAAGAAATCAGAATCAAAAATAAAAAACTTACTCCCGAGGCTTTGTGGGCAATGGGACGCATAGGAAGTTCAAGCGTATCCCCCGATGGAAAGCAGATCGCGTACACCGTATCTTATTACAGTGTAAAAGAGAACAAGAGCCACACTGTAATTTATGTGATGAATGCCGACGGCACAAACAATTTGCTTCTTACTCATACTGCCGACAGCGAGGTTGAACCGACATGGATAAAAGGCGGAAGCAAGATTGCTTTTCTTACAGCTGCAAGCGGAAGTATGCAGATATGGGAAATGAATCCCGACGGAAGTGAACGGAAACAACTTTCATCGTACGAAGGTGGTATAGAAGGATTTAAATTTTCTCCGGATGAAAGTAAAGTATTGTTCATCTCGCAAGTTAAATACGGACAACGTACTTCTGACATATATCCTGATCTGGATAAAGCCAGCGGAAAGGTCATCAATGACCTGATGTACAAGCATTGGGATGAATGGGTGGAAAATATTCCGCATCCGTTTGTCGCTTCATTCGACGGTAATCAGGTTGGTGCTGCTACAGATATTTTGAAAGATGAACCTTATGAATCGCCCATGAAACCTTTCGGCGGTATCGAGCAGCTGGCATGGAGCAACGATTCCAAGCAAATAGCTTACACTTGTCGCAAGAAAACAGGATTGGAATATTCTGTATCGACCGATTCGGATATTTACCTTTATAATACGGAAACAGGTGAAACTCGTAATCTCTGTAAGGAAGATGCTACGGACAAGAATCTGGGCTACGATACCAATCCGAAATTCTCTCCCGACGGAAAAAGTATTGCATGGCAAAGTATGGAACGCGACGGCTATGAGAGCGATCGCAACCGGTTGTGCGTCATGGACCTGAAAAGTGGAGAAAAGACTTATGTAACCGAAACTTTCCAGTCGGGTGTAGACGACTATTGCTGGGCTCCCGATGGAAAAACATTGTATTTCGTAGGCGTATGGCACGCTACCAGTATGGTTCACAGCACCAACCTGAAAGGAGAAGTAAAGCAGCTTACTGACGGTATGTACGACTATACTTCGGTTGCCATGCTGAACAACAAGCAACTGCTCACCAAACGTCATTCTTTAAGCGAGGCAGACGAACTGTTCACTGTCGATTTGAAAAAGAAAAATGCAGTAACCCGCATCACAAAAGAAAACGATCAGATATTCAGTCAGCTGCAAATGGGTAAAGTAGAAGCACGCTGGACCAAGACTGTCGACGGAAAAGATATGCTTTCATGGGTAGTTTATCCGGCTAATTTCAACCCGAACAAGAAGTATCCGACTCTTCTTTTCTGCCAGGGAGGTCCACAAAGTCCGGTAAGCCAGTTCTGGAGCTATCGCTGGAATCTGCAACTCATGGCTGCAAACGACTATATCATCATTGCTCCCAACCGTCGCGGTCTGCCAGGATTCGGTATGGAATGGCTGGAAGATATCAGTACAAACTACGGAGGCCACTGCATGGACGACTACCTGAGTGCCATCGACGATATAGCTAAAGAGCCTTATGTAGATAAAGACCGTCTGGGATGTGTAGGAGCCAGCTTTGGCGGTTACTCTGTTTATTGGTTGGCAGGTCACCACAACAAACGCTTTAAAGCCTTTATTGCTCACGATGGTTTCTTCAATATGGAACAGCAGTATCTGGAAACAGAAGAGCTCTGGTTCACCAACTGGGATTTGGGTGGAGCATATTGGGAGAAAAATAATCCGGCAGTACAACGCAGTTACGCCAATTCTCCTCATCTGTTTGTAGATAAATGGGACACTCCTATATTGTGCATACATGGAGAAAAAGATTTCCGAATCCTGGCTTCACAAGGAATGGCTGCCTTCAATGCTGCTAAACTAAGAGGTGTTCCGGCACAGTTGCTCATCTTCCCTGACGAGAATCACTGGGTACTGAAACCGCAGAACGGCATCCTGTGGCAACGTACATTCTTTGCATGGCTGGATAAATGGCTAAAGCCTGAGAAATAAATAACCACAGCTAAATCGTAAGAGAAAATGATAAAAAATATAGTTTTCGATTTTGGCGGAGTTATAGCCGATATAAGCCGCGAACAAGCTGTAAAGGCATTCATCCGTCTGGGTGTAAAAGATGCCGACCGCATCCTCGACAAGTATCATCAGACCGGCATTTTTCAGGAGCTGGAAGAAGGAAGTCTGACAGAGGAAGCTTACCGAAACGAATTGGGAAAACTATGCGGACGTACATTGTCATGGGAGGAAGTACAGCAAGCATGGCTAGGCTTTATCACTGGTGTAGATATACGGAAGCTGGAATATCTGGAAATGTTACGTAGCGAAGGATACAAGCTCTATGTACTTAGCAACACGAATCCTTACGTAATGGGATGGGCATGCAGCGAACGGTTTTCTTCAGAGGGCAAACCTTTGACATCGTATTTCGACAAGTTATACCTCTCCTATCAGGTAGGTTGCACAAAACCCGAACAGCGCATCTTCGAATACATGCTGTCGGATGCCGGCTTAGAACCGAAAGAAACCTTGTTCGTAGACGATGGCCAATCGAACATAAACATAGCAAGCCAACTGGGTATGCATACCTTCCAACCTGAAAATGGCTGTGACTGGCGAAAAGAATTAAGCCTGTTACTTGCTAAACTGAAGTAAAATATAACAAATATCCAAACAGAGATTCCGGTTTACATACTGGAATCTCTGTTTTAGTATACTTGCAGAGATAAAAACTGTATTAAGTAGCCTGCTAACAAAAAATCTTGTATCAATCAGATATTAAGCCTGTTACCCTATTAAAAGCTCAACGAGCGGCAATCTCTGATTCATTTTTTTCAAAAAAAGACGCTAAAACACTTGCATATTACATTCTAAAGCACTACCTTTGCATCGCTTTTAAGGAAAAGCACTTCTTCGGGGTGTAGCGCAGTCCGGTTAGCGCACCTGCTTTGGGAGCAGGGGGTCGTGGGTTCGAATCCCGCTACCCCGACGAAGAAAAGATCTTTAATAACTGTTTTGAGTGAATAAGCTCGGGGTGTAGCGCAGTCCGGTTAGCGCACCTGCTTTGGGAGCAGGGGGTCGTGGGTTCGAATCCCGCTACCCCGACAAAAGGTTGATAATTAAACAAGATAAACGTTTAAATTATCAACCTTTCTTTTATTAATTAACTTCTATCCTACGCTTATTATGAAAACACTATCAGTGAAAAAAGTCAACGACTCTGCAATTACTTCGGCAGAACAGATACCTACAATATTTGATATAGAACAAATACCATTCCACCAGATAGACTGCATCAACTGGAAAGACTATCCATATCACCCTGACGTTAAATTCAGAATAGCTCATACTGGAAATGTTATTTTATTGCATTATTGTATAACAGAACAGAGTGTACGTGCAACAGCTCCGGAGGACAACGGAAGAGTATGGGAGGATTCATGTGCAGAATTTTTTGTACAGCCCGGAACAGACAACCAATATTATAATTTTGAATGTAACTGTGCAGGTACATTACTGATAGAATACGGAAAGCCAGGTAACCGGGAACACGCTCCACTGGAAACTGTGGGACAAGTTACGCGCTGGGCTTCATTAGGAAGAACTCCCTTTGAAGAGCGTTCAGGAGAATGTTCATGGCAACTTGCCTTAAGAATCCCCATATCCGCCTTCTTCCACCATTCACTGACATCACTTGACGAAATGAGAATGAAAGCAAATTTTTATAAGTGCGGAGACAAACTTCAGACTCCTCATTTTTTATCATGGAGTCCTATTGCACTCCCCTCCCCATGCTTTCACTGCCCCGATTTCTTCGGAGAAATAACATTTGAATCAAATAAGTAAAAACAATGCTACTGATATCTCTCATTACAGCAGTACAAGTAATTCTCATCATCAAAATATGGATGATGACAAGCGATGTGCGTAAAATCCGACAGAAACTGAACGAACCACAAGCCGAAAACCGCAAGATAACAGAAGCACAGTTAAAAGCTCTGGAAGGAAAAACAGAAGAAGCTTATACCTTATATAAAGAAGCATATTACTATAGTGTAGTAACATTCTTCAATGAGCTTGAAAACAAAAATCTGAAAGATACAGAAGCAAAAGAGAAAGCTTGGGAAGAAGGATTCAATGAAATAGTTTCCTACTATTCCGGACAGATAAGCCGACTTGGCAATTACAAACTGCCCGAAGAGGCATTGTACACTTATGCTCAGATAAGTGCACGAATCGGGAAACTATAAACTATACAAATCTATGACAGACTTTGCAGCAATCGACTTTGAAACAGCAAACAAGGAACGCTCCAGCGTATGTAGTGTGGGAATTGTTATCGTAAGAAACGGAGAAATTACCGAAAAGCTATATCGGCTGATACGTCCCTACCCTAACTATTATAGCTACTGGAACACACAGGTACATGGCTTGACGTTTCAAGACACAGCCTGTGCGCCAACATTCCCTGAAGTATGGAAAGAGATTGATCCTATAATAGCCGGATTACCCTTAGTAGCGCATAACAGCCCTTTTGATGAAGGGTGTCTGAAGGCAGCATTTCAAGCATACAACATGGCATATCCTGATTATACATTTCACTGTACCTGTAGAGCCTCCAGGCGGACATTCGGGAAAAGTCTTCCCAATCATCAGCTACAAACAGTAGCTCTAAAATGCGGCTACGATTTATCACACCACCATCATGCGCTTTGTGATGCAGAAGCTTGTGCGCAAATAGCTATTAACATCCTATAAAAAAGTACGCCACCCTGTCAATAACATTGACAAGGTGGCGTGAACTCTCTATCTTTACTACCTGTTATTTTCTTAGCATCAAATTTTTAAAAGGAGTCGGATATGGAGTTTCAAATTCCATCAGTTCACCTGTAACAGGATGATAGAAACATAGCTTAAACGCATGGAGTGCCAAGCGTCCCAAAGGGTTCACTTCACAGCCATAACGTTCATCCCCTACGACCGGATGTCCCAGTGACTGCATGTGTACACGAATCTGATTCTTACGACCTGTTTCCAACTGCAGTTCTACCAGCGAATAGCCATTAGCGCGTTTTATGGTACGGTAGTGAGTAACCGAATATTTTCCACCATCATCAACCGGAGAAGAACTTACATACAACTTACGGTCGGTAAGCCAAGATTCCACAGTACCCTGATCTTTTTCCATATCTCCCATCACGATAGAAACATAACGGCGATCGCGCACAATATCATGCCAGTTATCACGTAATGTATGTTGTGTCTTTTCATCTTTGGCATACATCATAATACCCGATGTTTCACGGTCTAACCGATGCACTACAAACACACGATTATTGCGATGCTGACGTTTTACATACTCATTCAATATATGCTGAGCCGTTTTTTCCTTCTGATGATCTGTCGCAACAGAAAGAAGACCTTCCTTTTTCTCCACTACTATCAGATAAGCATCCTCATACAAGATCTTCAGCATCGGATGACGGAACTCATGCTTGTTCTTCTCGCGGCTTATCTGCACCTTCATTCCCGGCTTTAAAGGATAATTATATAATGTCTGGATATTATTATCGACCAGTACAACACGATTGGTAAGCAAAGCCTTCACACGAGTGCGACTTATCCCCGCCATCTTCTTCATCAGAAACTCCATCAGTTCGGCAGGTTCCGTCACATTATATACAGTATATTTAGCAGCAGCACGCGCTACAGGACGCCCGCTTGTATTTCTATCTCTTCTTGACATATCTTCTTATTGATATAATTTATCTTTTCTCCAATAATACCACATTTTCTACATGATGCGTATGCGGGAACATATCTACCGGTTGTACGGCCATTACTTTATATTTAGCATCAAGCAACTGAAGATCACGTGCCTGAGTAGCAGGATTACAACTTACATATACAATACGCTTAGGCTCGGCAAACAGAATTACATCTATCACATCGTTATGCATACCCGCACGTGGAGGGTCGGTAATAATTACATCCGGACGACCATGTTCATTGATAAAATCCTGCGTCAAGATATCTTTCATATCACCGGCATAGAACAGTGTATTCTCAATACCGTTTATCTGAGAGTTGACTTTTGCATCCTCAATAGCTTCGGGAACGTATTCTATACCAATAACCTTCCTTGCCTGGCGGGAAACAAAGTTTGCAATCGTACCCGTACCGGTATAAAGGTCGTACACCAGTTCGTTGCCAGTCAGCCCTGCGAAGTTGCGAGCTACTTTATAAAGATTATATGCCTGTTCTGAGTTTGTCTGATAAAAAGATTTCGGACCGACCTTAAAGCGCAACCCTTCCATTTCCTCAAAGATATGGTCATTGCCCTTAAATACTTCGACATCCAGATCGCCAATAGTATCATTGCATTTATTATTGATGACATAAAGCAATGAAGTAATCTGAGGAAACTTATCTGCAACAAACTGCAACAACACTTTCATCTTATCCAGTTCCGCATCCGAAGTAATCTTACATTGCAACAACACCATAAGTTCTCCTGTGGAAGAAGTACGCACCATCATATTACGGAGCATACCTTCCTGACTGCGCAAATCGAAGAACTCATAATTATGTTCGTAAGCAAAATCGCGGATTGCATTACGGATCTGATTGGAAATATCATCCTGCAACCAACACTTTTCGATAGCAAGTACCTTATCGAAAGCTCCCGGAATATGGAATCCGACAGCATTCATCTGATCATACTTCACATCCTGCTTGACTTCTTCTTCGGTAAGCCAACGTTTATTAGAGAAAGTAAACTCCAGCTTGTTACGATAGAACATTGTTTTCTCTGAGCCAAGAATAGGCATAAACTCAGGTAATTCCACCTTTCCGATACGAGTCAGGTTATCATACACCTGCTTCTGCTTATAACGAATCTGATCTTGATAAGAAAGGCACTGCCACTTACATCCGCCACAAACGCCATAATGCTGGCAAAACGGTTCGGCACGCATTGACGACTTTTCGTGAAATTTTACTGCAACAGCTTCCGCGTAATGATTTTTTTTACGCTTTATCTGTAGATCGACTACATCTCCAGGAACTACATAAGGTACGAATATTACCAAATCGTTTACCTTAGCAACTGCCTTCCCTTCGGCAGCTACATCTGTTATTGTTACTTTTTCCAGTAAAGGAAGTTCTTTTTTCTTTCTTGCCACGTCTATTTTATATAAATCCGATTTGGGAGCAAAGTTACAAAATAATCCCAATAATCTGTCACGAATTTGAAAGAAGTTGATTTTGCAAAGTCTATATTACAAAACATACAATAAAAATCTCTCTTTTCATTTGGATATTCATAAAATATATATAGTTTTGCGAGCGTTAAATTCTTTTACAAAGAACCATTACAACTAGAAAAACATAAATAAACCTTAATAAACCTTTTAATAAAATGGAAAAGAAAAGAATCTATACTTTCGGAAACGGACATGCTGAAGGTAAGGCAGATATGAGAAATCTTTTGGGTGGCAAAGGAGCCAACCTTGCAGAAATGAACTTAATCGGTGTTCCTGTTCCTCCCGGATTCACAATTACAACAGAAGTTTGCAATGAATATTTTGAAAAGGGTAAAGACGATGTAGTTGCTCTCCTGAAAAACGATGTAGAAAAATCTATCGCCGGAGTGGAAGAACTCATGAAATCTAAATTCGGTGATGTAGAAAATCCATTACTTGTTTCTGTTCGTTCTGGTGCAAGAGCATCTATGCCAGGAATGATGGATACAATCTTAAATCTTGGACTCAACGACAAGGTTGTTATCGGCCTGGCAAAGAAAACCGGTAACGAACGCTTTGCATGGGATTCATACAGACGTTTCATACAAATGTACGGTGATGTCGTACTTGGCATGAAACCAACAAATAAGGAAGATATCGATCCGTTCGAAGCTATCATAGAAGATGTAAAGAAAGCAAAAGGTGTACGCCTGGATAACGAACTGGGAGTAGCCGAACTGCAAGAACTGGTAGTACGCTTCAAAGCTGCTGTAAAAGCTCAAACCGGACAAGACTTCCCAGAAAATGCTTACGAACAACTTTGGGGAGCTATCTGCGCAGTATTCGATTCATGGATGAACGAACGTGCCATTCTTTACCGCAAGATGGAAGGTATCCCTGCAGAATGGGGAACAGCTGTCAACGTACAGGCCATGGTATTCGGTAACATGGGTGATACATCAGCTACCGGAGTTTGCTTCTCTCGTGATGCTGCAACTGGTGAAGATTTATTCAACGGCGAATACCTGATCAATGCACAAGGTGAAGACGTAGTAGCAGGTATCCGTACTCCTCAGCAAATTACAAAAATAGGTTCTCAACGCTGGGCTGCCCTACAGGGTATTTCAGAAGAAGAACGCGCTAGCAAATATCCGTCAATGGAAGAAGCTATGCCGGAAATATATAAAGAACTCGATGCATTACAGACAAAACTGGAAAACCACTACCATGATATGCAAGACATGGAATTTACCGTTCAAGAAGGTAAACTCTGGTTCCTCCAGACACGAAATGGTAAACGTACAGGCGCTGCTATGGTCCGCATCGCAATGGAAATGCTTCAGCAAGGACTGATTGACGAAAAGACTGCTATTTTACGTTGCGAACCTAACAAACTGGACGAACTGTTGCACCCCGTATTCGACAAAGAAGCTCTGCGTAAGGCAAAAGTTTTAACTCGTGGTCTTCCAGCATCTCCGGGAGCAGCATGCGGTCAGATTGTATTCTTTGCAGAAGATGCTGCACAATGGCGTGCAGACGGACACCGTGTTGTATTGGTACGTATTGAAACTTCTCCTGAAGACCTTGCCGGTATGACTGCTGCTGAAGGTATCTTAACCGCACGAGGAGGTATGACTTCTCATGCAGCTGTTGTAGCACGAGGCATGGGTAAATGTTGTGTATCAGGTGCAGGCGCAATCAACGTAGACTATAAAGCACGCACTGTAGAAATAGACGGTACAGTTCTGAAAGAAGGTGATTTTATCTCTTTGAACGGAAGTACCGGTGAAGTTTATGCAGGAGAAGTTCCTACCCGCGCAGCTGAACTGTCAGGCGACTTCGCTAAACTGATGGATCTTTGTGATAAGTATACTCGCCTGAAAGTACGTACCAATGCTGATACTCCAAGAGACGCAGAGGTTGCACGCAGTTTCGGTGCTACCGGTATCGGACTTTGCCGTACAGAACATATGTTCTTCGATAACCAGAAGATTATTGCCATGCGTGAAATGATTCTTGCTCCTGATGTAGAAGGCCGCAAGAAAGCACTTGCCAAACTGCTTCCATATCAGAAAGCTGACTTCAAAGGTATCTTCAAGGCTATGGACGGATGTCCGGTGAACGTACGTTTGCTCGATCCTCCTTTGCATGAATTCGTACCTCACGATCTGAAGGGACAGGAAGAAATGGCAAAAGCAATGAACGTTACGGTAGAATATATCCGTCAGCGTGTAGAAAGTTTGTGCGAACACAACCCAATGTTAGGACACCGTGGTTGCCGTCTGGGTAACACTTATCCGGAAATTACAGAAATGCAGACACGTGCTATTTTGGGTGCTGCCTGCGAACTGAAAAAAGAAGGTTACGATCCACATCCAGAAATCATGGTTCCATTGACCGGTATTCTTTATGAATTCGAAGCACAGGAAAAAGTAATTCGCAGTACAGCTGCTGAATTGTTCAAAGAAGAAGGCATAGAAGTACCGTTCAAGGTAGGTACAATGATTGAAATACCACGTGCTGCCCTGACAGCCAACCGAATTGCTTCACGCGCAGAGTATTTCTCATTCGGAACTAATGACCTTACTCAGATGACATTCGGATATTCACGTGATGATATTGCCTCTTTCTTACCTGTATATCTGGAAAAGAAAATCCTGAAAGTAGACCCATTCCAAGTTCTCGACCAAAACGGTGTTGGACAATTAGTAGAAATGGCAGTTGAAAAAGGCCGTTCAGTACGCCCAGATCTGAAATGTGGTATCTGTGGTGAACATGGAGGTGAACCATCTTCTGTTAAGTTCTGCCATAAAGTTGGTCTGAACTACGTAAGTTGCTCTCCATTCCGCGTGCCTATCGCTCGTTTGGCTGCGGCGCAGGCTGCTATTGAAGAATAATCTCTTAAAAATATTGTTTTTATATCAGGCTGTAATTCACCGCTTTACGGTAGTTACAGCCTAATTTGCGCTTAGACGGTTCGTACATTTGACCGCAAAAAATGAGCCAAATAAACGTATTTGTTTTACTCTATGTTTACCCCAAAAATGGCCATGTTTACCCCGTTTACTCCAAGGTTTTCCCCATTGTTTTATCATTAAAATATAGTAGGTATGACAACATTCAAAGCAACGGTAAAAAAGCCAAGATCAGATGGATTCTATACAGTTTACATCAGAGTCACACATCAGCGCAAAACAAGTTACATCAAGACTAACAAGATTATTGATCCGTCTCATATAACCAGTAATGGTGAGTTAACAGGCCCGGTAGTGAATGAGTATTGTGCTATTATTGATATTATCTATAGCAGATAACTTTGCTATTCTTCCGTTCTTCAATATCTCAATACCATTGTCATTAACTTTTGTATTGCACAAAATATCCATAAACGTACTAAATACTTCCAATTGATGAATTAATGAGAAAACATAATAAAGGTCATCAATAGTTTCACGCTTATTATTACCATTTGATTGATTAAGTACTATTTGTTCTATCAGCCATTTACATAAAGCATTTGTTTCTTGATAACTTAGTTCATAAGTATGCTGCTTAGTTTCTTGTATATTGAGATAATCATAGATTCGTTTATAATACTTATATCTTGCAATTGTTGTAGATATCCAAAACAACAGTCCGTGATGTAATTGTAGTAATTTTACAAGCTCACCTTTCCCTGACAAATTTTCAATATGTGATTTTAATTGGTTATTTAGATATTCTATAATGTTTTTTACTATTTCCTTTGAATCTTGAATATTGTATTTTTGAGGAGTCCATTTGAATTTTTCTGCAATATTCTGTAGTATTATATCATTATAACGTTTGCTAATTGTAAAGCATGATTTATTTCCATCATCTATTTCACATATTGATTTTATGTTTTCTCCAAATAAAAAATGGCCGTTCGTTTCTTTGAAAACTTTTTCTATTTGATCAATTGTGAAATGGTACTTCGGATAATGTTGTAGACCCTCACGGCCAGACAATTGCTGTATATCATCTTACTGCCAAACTCATTGAAGAGGGATACAAAAGGAGGAATAAGCGCCATGACTAACTGAGTTGATTTATGGAATATCTTCGTCAGTAATCAGACTGATACCTTGTAAATCTACGATTTTATTCATTACACACCTGCATGCGTGTATTTCTAAAATCTCCTCCCAGAGGTTTATGACATCACGGGCATTCGCGTAACATTCACTGTGTTTCAGGTTTCTATTTATTATATTCAAGACTTTAATCCAAGCATTGTCCGAAAACTTGTATCCGCTATCAGCAGTTCTTCTGTACATGATTTCGGACAATTCATCATTGCTGAAATCCTTAAAATAGAAGTAGTTGCGGAAACGGCCCTTTATTCCTGGATTGGAATTCAGTAAGAAGTTCATTTCCTTTTCATATCCGCATAAGATAACGATAATATCCCTGTTTCTTTCATCTGTTAGCAAATCTAGCATTAAAGGTAAAATCTTATTACACGGATCACGTGGCTCGTCAGCGTTATACAAAAGATAGGCTTCATCGATAAGTAATACTCCTCCTTGTGATAGTTTAAGAATCTTTCTTATGTTCTCTTCTTCAGAACCCCACAATTTTCCAGTATACGAACCTCTATTTGTAACTATAGTATGTCCTTTACTAAGAAGTCCTATATTCTTAAAATAACTTCCTATAATTTGTGCCATAGTAGTTTTACCGGTGCCAGGACCACCTATAAAAACACTGTGGAGATTAGGGCTATTTACTTTCAGCCCAAGTTTTTGTGCCTGTTTGTTATAAACCTTAATTCCGCAACACTTTGATTTAACTTT
>ULZH01036991.1_pt1 | contig 21133 bp, 15 predicted proteins | sample 1962951 | NCBI WGS metagenome assembly ULZH01 (sample SAMEA4835884, study PRJEB28245) | human gut metagenome | biome: gut microbiome; material: fecal sample | place: Denmark | collected 2008
CTTTGCGTCCTCCAGAATGTTGGCATCGCAGATCTGAGCGTAGACACGGCCCGGCTGGTGAGCAGCGGCGTAGACGATGTCATTGTAGGGGCTGCTCTCGTTGGCAAAGCGCTCGCCGTTGCGGTTCACCTTCAGGAAGGGCTGGGTGCCGGGGTTGTACTGACGGATGGTACCAGGGAAAGCCTTGCCGCCAAAGGCAGTGTCGCTGTCCACATAGCCGCCATCCACGCCGGGGGCCACGATGCCGCGGTCAAACAGCATGGGAGCGGCCTCCTTGTCCAGATTGGCACCTGCCCACATTGCAGCCCGGATGCCGTAGCCCTTATCGGAGGGAGAGTAGGAGCAGGCAGTGGTGACGGAAGTGCCCAGCGGGTCCAGCTGCTCCATCATGTAGGGGTTGCCGGGGAAGCCGCCGCAGGCCAGAAGCACGCCCTTGTTGGCGTTGTAGCGGATGAAGTGGTCATCCTCGGTGCTCTGGGCGATGATGCCGGTAATGCGGCCATCGCTGTTCTTTTCCAGCTTGGCCAGACTGGTCTTGAAGTCCACATCATAGCCCAGCTCCTGAATGTACTGAAGCAGCAGCTCGTTCCGGGCGGCACCACTGGAGCGATCATAGGTATACTCGATCTCAGGGTACATATAATCGGTGTTGTGCTCGGCGTTTTCTGCAGGCCATTTGGCCTCGTCACCGTAGGTGTAGATCATCTTCACGCCGTACTTGTCCTCCATGATGGAGCGGACAAATTCGATCATCTCGGCAGACTCGTTGATCCAGGTCTTGACCACGCGCTGGTCACACTTGCCGGAGGCGTAACGGGAGATCTCGCTCAGCAGCTTGGCACGATCCATCTTGATGCCCTGTTCCTGAGCGCCAAAGCCGTCCACGGCACCCACCCAGTGACGGGTATCCTGCACATTGCCGTTCTGCTCGATGACACGGAAGTTCAGGCCCTTGGCAGCGGCATAAGCAGCAGCGAACATACCGCCGTTGCCGGCACCCACGATGAGAATGTCGGTGTCCACCGTCTCGGTGATGGCAGCCTCGTCAATGTCAGGCTCCTTGCCCAGCCAATCGGTCTCGTCACCGGTGGGCAGCTGAACGGAAGTTACAGTTGCCTCTCCCTTTGCCTGTGCAAAGCAGCTCTTGGCGGCCTTCTTCACGGCATCGGAGGTGATGGTGGAGCCGGACACGCCGTCGATCTCGTCAGAGCCGGCGTTCAGCAGCTGGTTCTTCAGCTCCTCGGCAGCAGCAGCACCGTAGGAAGCGGTCTCGCCGGAGGTATCGACCACAACGTCGGTCACAGCACTGTCAGAGAAGGTCATGGTGACCTTGACGGTAGAGGAAATGCCCTCAGCAGTGCCGGTGTAGGTACCGGGGGTGTAGCTGCCTGCTGCACCGGCGGAAGCGGCGGTGGAGGAGCTTGCAGCGTTGCAGGCAGCCAGTGCACCGGCGGTGACACCGGACATGGCAGCGGCAGCGGCGATCTTCAGAAAGCCTTTACGCGAGATCTTGTTCATGCTTGGATGATCCTTTCTTCTCTTTTTCTGTTCTTATTCTTCGATTTTCCTTCTTATCCGAAACGCACCGCCACAATACGGCGCAGACTTCGTTCGATAATAAATTAACACAAAGTCCGCCTGTTGTCTTTTAAAAATTCTTAAACATCTTTTCCGTTTCTTCGCTGGGAAATTTCTGTTTTCCACTTTGTTTGATAAATAACGGTCAAATCAGAGCAGAAAAAAGCACCCACGGCTTAAGTTTCCTTAAGAAGTGGGTGCTTTAAGGATTAACGATATTTAAGACAGCAAAACCATTTCAGGCTTCCGTCTCCCCTTCCGGGCGGAAAATATAGCCTTTGCCCCAGACATTTTTGAGGTAGATGGGCTTGGCGGGGTCGGGCTCGATCTTACTGCGGAGGTTATGGATATGCACCTGCACCGTGCGGACATCCCCCAGGCTCTCCTTCCCCCAGATCTTCCGGTAAAGCTCGTTTGCGGTAAAGAAGGTGTTGGGATGCCGGATGAAGAGGGTCAGGATGCGGTACTCCATGTCGGCCAGATGGATGCTCCGGCCATCCTTTTCCACGCAATGGCTGTTGGAATCCAGCGTAAAGGCCGCACAGTGGTAGCCGCTGACGCTGGGCTCTGCGGCATCCATCTGGACACGGCGGATGTTTGCCATGATGCGAGCCAGAAGAACTTTGTGGTTGTAGGGCTTGGTCAGGAAATCATCGCCGCCCAATTCCAGTGCCCGTACCACTGTGTCTGTATCGTCCAGACAGGAAGTAAAAATGATGGGGCAGTGGTGCCAGCTGCGCAGGCGCTGGCACAGATCCATGCCGTTGGTGTCCGGCAGAAGGATATCCATCAGGATCACATCGAACTTTTCCCGGGCGTGGCTCAGCGCTTCGCCGCCGGTGTCAGCACAGACCACCTCAAAATTCTGCTGACATTTCAAGAAATAGCTGGTAGTGTCCCGGATCACCGGATCATCTTCCACCAGAAGAATGCGGATCATGCGGTTTGCCCTCCCCTTTTCGGCGTGAATTTGCTATAATATCTTTATCTAGTATACCGTATTTCCGGGCTGTTCTCAACCGGTTCTCCAAAGTTTTGCAGGGGGTCTTTTTATGATAAAAAAGCGATTTCTGCTTCCGGCTGCCGCCGGGGCACTGGCACTGACCATTGGGTTGGCAGGGATCTGGTTCAACCAGCGACTGCCGGCGCTGGCGGATTTTGGGGTCCCCGGCATGGACTCCGAAGCCCAATTGATGGCATGGGCTGCCCTGTTCCCGGAAAAAGGAGTGGCTGCCCTGACCTTCCGCACGGTGCTGCAGTGGATGGCCATTGCGGTATTCTGCACTCTGGGGGCGGTGGTGCTGGCCCTGTACCGATACAAGCCTCAGAAGGAACTGGGGTATTTTCTGCTGTATCTGACGGTGCTGACCCTCTGGGCTCTGGTGATCATTCTGGCTCCGGTGGGAAGTTCCGGCTGGAGCGTCTTTTTCCGCCGGGGATTCTTTACCGTCACGGTTCTGGCAGGTATTCTGCTGTGCGCCGCTCTGACAGGGGCTGTGCCGGTGTCTCACGGGCAGCGGCTCCGTTCCCTGCTTCTGACGCTGGGGTATCTTGTTCTGACGCTGATTCCCCTCAGCCGTGTACGGGCGGTGGGGCTGCTTTTGGGCATGGGCTACTGTCTGGGCATACTGATGGCAATGTATGCCCGGGGCTCCGACGCTGCCCTGCTGATGCTGTTTCCCTGTGCCATCACCATTGGCTTCCGGGTATGGGTGGTCCTGCCGGGCATGCACGTGCCGTTTTTTCAGGAGAGCGTGTTTTTCTACCTGTTCCGGTGTGCCCGGATCTATGACGCGCCTTTTACTCTGGGCTGCATGGCCTATGTCTGCCGCCGGTATGCCTTGCAATTTGACCGGGCGGAGCAGCTGGCCCGGGAGCTGGATGCCCGGGTCATACAGCGGACAAAGGCCCTGACGGAGGAGACCGAGGCCCGGAAAAGCATGATGCTGAACATTTTCCACGACCTGCGCAGTCCTCTGTTTGCGGTCAGCAGTGGCCTGGACACGCTGGAGGCTGCACCGGAGGCCCTGCCGGCCCTGCTGCCCGCCCTGCAGCAGCGGACGGCCTTTCTCCGCCGCCTGACGGAGGATCTGTTTCTGGCTGCAAAGCTGGAGCAGAAACAGGTGATGCTCAACGAGGACCGGGTATCTCTGGGGGAGGTCATCGCTGCGGTCTGTGACAGCTGCCGGGAGGAGGCTGAGAAGAAGGGCGTGGTGCTTCAGGCTCCCCCGGCTTCGGAGCTGCCGGTGTGGGGCGACCAGATCCGGCTGCAGCAGATCCTGCAGAATCTGGTGACAAATGCCATTCACTACACCCCTGCAGGAGGGAGCATCACCGTCAACAGCCGGGTGGAGGCCGGTGCTGCTCTGGTGAGCGTCCGGGACACGGGCTGCGGCATTGCGCCGGAGGATCAGGCCGCCGTATTTGACCGGTATTTCCACACCACCACCTCTTCCAAGCACGACTCCACAGGTCTGGGACTGACCATTGCGCAGGAGCTTGCCCACCTGCATCACGGAGAAATCCTATTGGAAAGCGAAGTGGGCAAAGGCAGCTGCTTCACGTTGAAGCTTCCCCTATTATCCGCTTAACAGAGAAATCCCCCCGCCTATGGCAGGGGGATTTCTTTATAGCATCTATTTGAATTTAAGCCAGCGGATCCCACAGCTTCATGGGCAGGGGCTCCTGATCCAGCAGGGCGCGCTGGGCATCGCTCAGCAGGCTCTTGCGGACGGTGATCTGGTAGACATTGGCCTTGAACCACTTCTCGCTGCCGATGTAGTAGCCCTTCTGGCCGGAGGCATCGCCCCAGCTGTTCTCGATCTTCCAGCGGTCAGCCTTGCCGTTCTCGTCCAGATTGACACCGCAGAACATCATGCAATGGTTCATGGTGCTTTCACGGGTGAGCAGCCGCTCGGCTTTGGTCATGCCAAAGGTCAGGCCGCCCAGCACCTCGCCGTACTGGAAGCAGTCGGGGTCCCAGTACCCGTTGGCGCGGTCACCGTCAGGGTGGCAGTCGCAGCTGAACATGACCCCCTCCCCTGCCTGCAGCTGACGGATGGTCAGATCCTCCAGCTCCTCCTGCGAGAGGTTCAGCCAGAACATATTCTCCTCCACCACGTCCCCCATAAAGGGCTGGCAGTAGGTGCGGTTCAGCGCATGGATGGGCGAGGAGATGATGACGACGTAATCATCCAGATCATTGCCCACATATTTCTCCAGGAAGGTGTGCGGGGTCAGGTTCCGGTCGCAGTGGTAGTGTTCTTCCTTGTCAGTGTACTCAAAGTCAAAGCTTCTGGGGGGCTGGCCGTAGAGGATGCACAGGGCGTTGTAGATCTCCGCCAGCATCTCCTCGCGGCGGGCGGCCGTGTCCTTTCCCTCTTTTGCCAGAGCCCGCAGTTCCAGCGCATCCTCCCGCAGCTTGCGGTTCAGGATGGGCAGATACTTGGCCGTGCCGGTGGAGTGGACTGTCTCCGGCATGACCCAGGAGGGCACCACACCGTACTTTTTGATCAGGCTGATGGCCATATCCCACTGGCCGCCATCGGGCAGCGGGTTGCCCAGCAGGGTGTAGGTCTCACGGTCGGTCAGGTCCTGATCCGCAAAGTGAAGGATGTTCTCAAGGAAGAGATTTGCCTTTTCCAGCTTATCGTAGAACGCCAGATAGGTGGGAGAGAAGGAGAAATCCTCCAGATCACACTTGGCGATCACCCGCTGGCGCAGGACGTTCAGGGTGGAGAACATCCAGCAGCGGCCGCTCTGCTTCTGGTTGGTGATGTTATTGGTCTTGACCAGCACAGAGAAGTCCATCCGCAGCTTGGCAGCAGCGGCGGGCACAAAGGCTGCGTCCGGCAGAGCCGTGCGGGAAACTGCATTGGACATCACATTCAGCTCCGGGCGGGCAGCATAGCCCTGCTCAAAGCGTTCCAGCATCCGGGCATCAATGGAAGTAACACGATTCATTTGATTCACGCTTTCTTTCTGAAAAGTTCAATCCTTGAAATAAGCATTCTGCACGGCCAGCAGGACACCGGCACGGCTTGCGGCAAAGTTCAGGCCGCCCTGCAGGTAGCAGGTGTAAGGCTCACGCAGGGGGCCGTCGCAGGAGAGCTCAATGGTGCTGCCCTGGGTAAAGCTGCCGCTTGCCATGATGACCTCATCGGTATAGCCCGGCTCCGGAGAGGGTTCCGGTGCGGCATAGCTGTCCACGGGGCTGGCGGCCTGAATGCCGCGGCAGAAGCCGATGAGGGCATCGGCGGTATCGGCATCGAAGCAGGTCACGATATCGTTGTGGTCTTCGCAGTAGCGCGGGATGGGCTTTTTGCCCACCAGCTCCAGCAGGCACTGGGCATAGATGGCGGTCTTGATGGCCTCACACACCACGCCGGGGGCATAGTAGAAGCCAAGGTACATATCACGGGGCGTTTCCAGCGTACAGCCCAGCTCCTTGCCCAGTCCGGGGGCGTTCAGGCGGTAGGCACACAGCTCCACCAGATCCTTCCGGCCTGCGATATAGCCGCCGGTGGGGGCAATGCCGCCGCCCGGGTTCTTGATGAGACTGCCCACCACAAGGTCGGCACCGGCCTGGCAGGGCTCCTTCATCTGGGTGAACTCACCATAGCAGTTGTCCACAAAGATGATGATCTCGGGGTTGGCGGCACGGGCCGTGTCGGCGATCTTCTGAATGGTATCCAGATCAAAGGCATTGCGCTGCAGGTAGCCGCGGCTGCGCTGGATATGGCAGACCTTTGCCCCCGGGGCCTTTTGAGCGATCAGCGCGTAATCCGGGGTGAAGTCGGCCTTGAGGGGGGCTTCGTCGTACCGGATACCGTAGTCCATCAGGGTGCCGGTGCCCTTGCCCTTGCCGTCCAGACCGATCACGCCCTCCAGCGTATCGTAGGGGCGGCCGGTAGCAGCCAGCAGGGTATCCCCTGCCCGCAGCAGGCCGAACAGGGCCACCGCCAGCGTATGGGTGCCGCTCTGGAACTGACTGCGCACAAGGGCATCCTCCGCGCCCATCACCTCGGCAAAGATCTGCTCGAGCTTGGCGCGGCCGGTATCCCACAGGCCATAGCCGGTGGTGCCCAGCATATCGGTGGAGGACATCTGGGTATCGGCAAAGGCCTTGAGCATTTTCAGCTGGTTGTAGTCCCGGATCTCCTCCATGTGGTGGAAATAGGGCTGGCAGAGTTCCATGGCTTTTTCGTCCAGCGCCAGGACTTCGGGTTTGTAATCAAAAAAGTGGTTCAACATTGACATAATCTATCCTTGATCTTTATTTTCATATCGGGCATACTCTCCCAGCTTTTCAAAGCCGAGGCGGGTATAAAAGTGCACCCGTTCCGGGGAGCAGAGGAAAAGGGGCTGCAGGCTCTGCGCCGAGAGGGTGTTGGCCAGCCGGACGATAAGCCGCCCGCCGATGCCGCGCCCCCGCAATGGCTCCGCAGTCTCGCCGCAGGCCATGTAAGCCTGCTCCGTTCCAATGGCATAAGCACCCACGGTACAGGCAAGCTCCCCTCCCTGCTCCAGAGCCCAGACCACAGCCCTGCCGCGGGCGCGCTTTGAGCAGAGCTCAGAGTAAAAGTCATCCCGCCGCGTGGGGCGGTCCGGAAACAGCATCTGCGCAACGGGGCCCGCCGGGGGCTCCGGGTTAAAATGCAGGGAGGCCCAGAGCGTTTCTTCCACAGCGGGTTCCGGCAGCTGCTTTCCGGGTGCCAGGCCAAAGACAAAATGGGACTTTGCACGGGCCCAGCCGGTGGGCGGCGGGCATTCGGCTTCGTCCAGGATGACCGCCTTACAGCCGCAGAAATGCAGGAAGCTTGCCAGTTCGTCCGGGTTGGCGTGGCCCGCCAGCCAGGCGGTACTGCCGCCCACATCCAGCGCCAGCGTTGGCCCGGCGAAGAACCGGCCCGGCTGGCTTTTGCCGAAGAGCGCCAGCGCCTGCGGCATCGTGACTCCAAGGCAGAGCTTTCCGCGGCAGGCACTGCGGAACCGCTGCCTCTGGCGGGGCGTTCTGACCTGCGTGATCATTTCAGTGCGTTGACGATGTTCTTGAACTCGCGGCCGCGCACTTCAAAGTTGGGGTAGAGGTCGAAGGAGGCGCTGGCAGGAGACAGGATGATGATATCGCCGGGCTTTGCGGCGGCACGGGCCAGCTCCACGGCGTGCTGCATATTGTCCGCGTGCTGGATGGGCAGTGCGGCCTCGTTGAAGCCGGGGTCCTCTCGCAGGGCCTTTTCAATGCGGGGGCCGGTGGCACCCATCAGCACCAGATCCTTGACATGAGCCACAATCTCAGGGGCCAGCGGCTCATAGGGGATGTGCTTATCGTAGCCGCCCGCAATGAGGATAACCTTCTGGTCAAAGCTGCGCAGGCCCGCAATGGTGCGGGTGGGGCTGGTGCCGATGGAATCGTTGTAGTAGAGCACGCCGTCCAGCGTGCGCACCGGCTCAATGCGGTGCTCCACACCGGTAAAGGTGCTGCCCACCTTCTGGATGGCCTCTACGGGCACCTCACCCCAGACTGCGGCGGCAGCGGCCAGTAGATTCTCGATATTGTGCAGGCCCCGCAGCTTGATGTCCTTTTGGGCCAGGAAGGGGGTTACCACGCCGTCCTCGGCCATGCAGAGCATATTGTCCTCTTTGCGCAGGAAGGCACCGTTGTCGGTATCGTGCAGGCGGGTGAACCAGACCTGCCTGCCCTTGCAGTCCTTCTGCATGGAGCGGCTGATCTCGTTCTCGTAGCCCAGCACGGCACGGCAGGGCGGGTTCTGGTAGAGCAGGATGTTGCGTTTTGCGTCGATGTACTCCTGCATATCCTTATGGTGATCGAGGTGGTTGGGGGTGACGTTGGTCACCACAGCGATCTTCGGGCTCTGGTGCATGCTGATGAGCTGGAAGCTGGACAGCTCCACCACAGCCACATCCTCCGGCCGGACCTCAGGCAGCATGGGCAGCAGGGCAGCGCCGATGTTGCCGCCCAGATGCACCTTGCGGCCTGCGGCCTCGTAGAACTTGGAGATGAGGGTGGTGGTGGTGGTCTTGCCGTCAGAGCCGGTCACGGCCACGATCTCGCAGGGGCAGAAATCGAAGAAGAGCTCGACCTCGCTGGTGACCATGGTGCCCGCCGCCATGGCATCCTGCAGGGGCTTTTCAAAGTAGCCCACAAAGCCGGGGGTGCGCATGATGATATCCTGGCCCTTGAAGCCGTCCAGATAGTGTTCGCCCAGGCTCAGGTCAATGCCCAGTTCCCGGATGGTAGCGGCATAATCGCCAAACTCTTCCACGCTCTTTTTCTGGTCGCACAGGGTCACATGGGCCCCCAGCTCCACAAACTCCTTGATAAGGGTCTTGTGGCTGACACCGGCACCGATGAACGCCACCTTTTTACCCCGGATGAGTTCTGCAAGCTTCTGCTGATCTTTCTGCATAAAGAAAGAACCTCCTCTATGAAAATTCAGGCTGAAATTGATTCACTGCTCCATTTTACACCTTTTCCAGCCAATTGGCAACGCCAAACCTTGTTCTGGCCCCGGATGCACCGAAATCCTATCTGAATTCACAAAATGTCGATTGTCTTTTTCGACCGTTTCCGCTATACTTTAATTGTATCATCTTACAAGGAGCGCATTTTCTTGAAACATTCCCTGATCCGCTTTTCCGCAGTGGTGCTGACCATTGCGTTTGTTTTTGCCCTGACCGGCTGTGGTTCGGGCTCCAACAGCTTCACCTGGTTCGTGGACAGCATCCCGGCCAACCTTGACCCGCAGGTGGCCTCGGCTTCTGCGGATGTCATCGCCTGCGAGAACCTGTACAGCGGCCTTGTCCGCAAAGATCCCAGCGGCAAATATGAGCCTGCCCTCTGCGAACGGTGGGAGAAGTCCTCCGACGGCCTCACCTACACCTTCTACCTCAAGGACGGCCTGACTTACACCGCCGCCAAGGGCAACGCCACCGACTACGCCATCACCGCCGAGGATTTTGTGTTCGCTTTCCGACGCTTGTTCCGGGCGGAGACCAACTCCCCCTACGCGGTGGAGTTTGCGGCCCTTGAAAACAGCGCCGCCGTGCTGGCCGGGCAGATGCCCGAGAGCGCGCTGGGAGTCACGGCCTCCGGGCCGCTGACGCTGGTGTTCCACCTGAGCAGTGCCGACGACAACTTCCTCGAGAAGCTCACCCTGCCCGGTGCCATGCCCTGCGATGAGGAATTTTTCAATTCCACCCGGGGTACCTACGGCCTGAATGCTTCGTCCACCCTTTCCAGCGGCAGCTTCTACATCTACAACTGGACAGCCAGCGGCCTGTTCCTGCGGCGTGCCCCCTCGGGCAGCCTCATCGACAGCCTGCGGCTGGTGCAGAACACCAACAGCGCCGGGCAGTCCGCCGCAGAGCTGATTGCCAACGAGAAGTGCTCTGCCGCCCCGGACGACACCGCCGCGCCCACCACCCTGACTTCCCTCTCCTACTCCGATACCACATGGAGCCTGCTGTTCAACTGCAGCAGCGTGTTTGCTTCCACCGAGCTGCGGCAGGCACTGGCCTCCGCCGCGCGGGGTGCAGCCGAGGTGCCGGACGGCGGACTCTATGCCGCCGCCAACGGTCTGGTACCGGACGGCCTGACTGTGGACGGCATGAACTACCGGGATACCGCCGGGGATGTGACTCCCGCCGCGGTGGATGCCCGGGCGCTCTACCTCACGGCGCGGCAGACGCTGACCACCTCCGACTTCAACAAGGTCAGCCTGATGGTGCCCGCCGGTTCCGGCGTGACCAGCGCCGCCGAGGAGATCAATGGCGTGTGGCAAAAGGAGTTTTCCCTCTTCTTCTCCGTAGAGGAGGTGGACGAGGAGACCTTTGCGAAACGGCTGGCCGAGGGGGACTATACCATCGCCTTGGCCCCCATTAGCGCCGAGGGCGGCAGTGTGTACAACATGCTGAACCAGTTCACCGCAGCGGGCGGCGGCCTGACCGGCTATGCAGAGTCCCTGTATGCCCCCCAGCTGCAGGCCAGCACCCAGGCCACCGGAAGCTCCCGCTGCCGCCTGCTGGGCGATTGTGAGCGCCAGCTGCTCAACGATGCCGTGGCGGTCCCTCTGTTTGCCCAGCAGAAGCGCCTGCTGATCGCACCCGGCATCCAGAACCTCATCTTTGACCCCTTTGGCCCGGTGCTGGATCTGACCTATACCACAAAAGAATGATGTGCCACAAAAAATACCGGAGCAGCCGCCTGCCCCGGTATTTTTCTTATCCCTTTTTGATGCCGAACAGCCTGCGCAGAACGCCGCGCAGACACTTTGGGCTTTTGATAACGACCACCTGCATCGCTCTCCCGCCTTTCGTGGTGTGATACCACAATATAAGCGGCAGAACGGCAAAGTGTGCGGCTCAGGCCTTGTTCCCGGTCAGGATCGGTGTATCCTGCACCGTTTCCACGACCACCAGCGCCCCCTTGCGGGTGGAGATGGTGATGCAGTCCGAGCCTTCGGCGTACTCATTGCTGACCCCCAGCGGGTAACCGGCCACCAGCACATCATCGGTGAGCTCATAGTAGGAACCGCGCTCACACACGCCCTCCGCCCTGCCCTCCATGGGGAAAGCGGAGAAATAGAAAAATTCCTCCTTCGGGTAGGCGCGGGTCTCGCCGGAGCGGACAAAGGTAATGCGGCTGCGCTCATCCTGAAGCGTTGCCCGCACGCCCCGTTCTTCCAGCCCAAGGCCGGTGGCAAGATTCGAGAGGGTATGCTCGATCCGCCTGCCGCCCAGCGCCCCCAGAAGAAGCACCTCAGTAAAGCCCTTCTCACTGGCAAGCCTGGCGGCATATTCGGTGTCGGTGTCGTCCTTGACGTGAGGCAGGACGATGATATCGTCGTTCTGCTGCACCGGACAGGGCGCGGTATCGAAGTCTCCCAGGATGATATTGGGCTTGCAGCCCAGCGGCGCACAGTTGCGGTAGCCAGCATCACAAGCGATGATGAAGTCATCGGGGCGGAGCAGGCGCTTCAGCTCCGGCGAGACCGGGCAGGCCGAGAGGATCACGCAGCGCATCACATTCCCCTCCTCTGCCAGTCCTTGACATCCTTGACTTCCTCATACATGGCACAGTAGCTGTCGTACCGGGTCTGGGAGAGTTTTCCCTCGGCCAGAGCGGCACGGATGGCACAGCCCTTTTCCGTACGGTGGGAGCAGCCCGTGAACTGACACTGCCCAAGGTAGGGCCCGAACTCCGGGAAGGCGTGCTCCAGATTCTCCTTGGGGATGAACCCGGCGCGGTTGGCTTCCAGGCTGGCGAAGCCGGGGGTATCCGCAATGCGGCCCCCGAAGGCCTCAAAGATGGTCACCTCGCGGGTGGTGTGGCGGCCGCGCCCCAGCTTCTGGCTGATGGCACTGGTCTCCCGCTCGGCCTGAGGCAGCAGGGTGTTCAGCAGGGTCGATTTGCCTACACCGGAGTTGCCGCAGAAGGCGCAGAGCCGCCCGCTGATCCACTGCCTGACCTCGTCCAGCCCTTCCCCGCTGTCGTAGCGGATGGCAATGAAGGGCAGAGTGGATCTTTCATAGGCACTGCGCAGGAACTCCACCTCACCGAGGTCAGCCTTGGTGCAGACGATGACGGGCTGCACCCCCTTGTCCACGGCGATGGCCGAGAGCTTGTCCAGCACCAGTGTGCTGGGGGTGGGCTGGGTGGTGCTGGCCACAAGGAACAACACATCCAAATTGGCCACAGGCGGCCGGACAAACACGTTTTTGCGGGGTGCGATCTCGGCAATGACTGCCGCGCCGTTCTCGGTCTCCAGCGTCACCTCATCGCCCGCCACGGGGGTGATCTTCTGTTTGCGGAAGATGCCCCGGGGCTTGCACTCGATCACACCCTCTTCGGTCTTGACATAGTAAAAGCCGCCAATTCCTTTTACGATATATCCCTTCATCCGTTCCTCCCTCAGGACAGCAGCGCGCTCCACCAGTCGCCCAGGCCGGTGCCCTCACTGCTGGAAGAATCGCCGCTGCTGGAAGAGCTGCCCCCGATCAGGCCGCTCCACCAATCGCTGGAGGAGCTGCCCGGCTGTTCAGCCGGGGTCTCAGGCACCGGCTCGGGGCCTGCGCTCACGGTAATGCTGACACGGCTGTTCACCTTGACGGTAGATCCTGCCGCCGGGCTCTGGGCGATGATGGTACCGGCGGGCTGGTCGCTGTACTGCTCGGTGGTGCTGCCAAGGCCCAGCTTGTTCTGCACCAGCACGGAGCGGGCATCGTCCACACTCTTGAGGCCGGTCAGGGCAGGTACCTTGGCCGTGGTGTTAACCTGCGGGCGGCTGACATAGACCACCACCGTGGAGCCTGCGGCCACCTGACTGCCCGCAGCAGGTTCGGTGCGGATGATGGAGCCTGCGGCCACGCTGGGTTCCACCGCCTGGGTGATCAGGACAGAGACCCCCAGATCCTTGAGCTGCTGCTCACCATCTGCCTGCACATAGTTGGAGACATCCGGCACAGTGACATACTGGATGCCCAGGCTGACGGTCAGGGTCACGCTCTGGCCCTCGCGGACGGTTCGGCCCGCCACCGGGGACTGCCGGTAGACATAACCGGCGGCGTAATCGTTGCTGTAGGCCTGCTCCCAGTTGATGACGATCTGGCCGGATGCCACCTGCTGGGAAGCGTTGACCTCATCCTGGGTCATGCCGCTGTAATCTGCCAGCACCACATCGGCCTTTTCCCCCATCAGGGAGCTGGAATCATTCAGGATCATCCAGCACAGGGCCGCGCAGGCCAGTGCAAAGGCCACGGTGATACCGAACAGCACCGGCAGGAACACGGTGCGCTTTTTCTTTTTTCTGCCTTTTGCCGGAGCACTGCCGCGCTCCGGACGGGATTCTTTTCTGGGCATAGGGGGTTCCACCACCTTTTCAGGAATTTCATCGGGGAGATAGGTGTAGTTGAACACGATGGCCGGGTTCTCTACATAGGCGTTGAGGGCTTCCAGCATCTCAGCAGCGCTCTTGTAGCGGTTTTCGGGCCGCTTTGCCATGGCGCGCTCGGTGATCTCCACCAAGCCAACCGGCACCCAGGGTGCCAGTTCCCGCAGGCTCCTGGGCTGATCCGAGATCTGCTTGATGGCCACCTCCACCACGTCATCGGCATCGAAGGGCAGATGCCCCGAGAGCATCTCGTACATCATCACGCCCACCGAATAGAGGTCGCTGGTGAAGTCGGTCTCATCGCCCTTGGCCTGCTCCGGGCTGATATAGTGGACGCTGCCCATGGCCTTGCCGCCCGAGAGCTGGTTCTCGGCCCGGGAGATGCGGGCAATGCCAAAATCCATCATCCGCAGCTGGCCGTTGTCCAGCAGCATGATATTCTGGGGCTTGATGTCCCGGTGCACCACACCGTTGCGGTGGGCATGATCCAGCGCTTTCAGGATCTGGGAGATAAAGTGGACGGTCTCCCGGCTGGTCAGCTTGCCGCCCCGCTCGTTCAGATACTCGCGCAGGGTCATACCGTCCACATATTCCATGACGATATACTGCAGATGGTCGCTCACCGAGACATCATACACCTTGACGATGTTGGGGTGGTTGAGCAGCGAGATGGCCTTGGACTCGTTCTTGAAACGGCGCACAAGGTCGGGGTCGTGCATGAGCTCCTGCCGCAGCACCTTGACGGCCACGACCGTGCCCTCCGGCACCGGGCCGCCCGGCCCCACAACGGCCTTGTAGACATTGGCCATGCCGCCGGTGCCGATGAGTTCCCGCACCGTGTACAGACCATCCAGCGTTTTGCCGATCAGGTTATCCATGGTGCACCTCCGTAGGTTCCACAGCCAGCAGCAGGGCGGTGATGTTGTCGGAGCCGCCGTTCTCGTTGGCGGCCTCCACCAGCCGGTCGGGCAGGTCGTAGAACGGACCCTGCGCCAGCAGCTGCTCCATCTGCTCCACCGGCACCATGTTGGTCAGGCCGTCCGAGCAGAGCAGCAGCAGATCCTTTGCCTGCAGCTGCACCGAAGTGACTTCCGGCTCCAGCCGGTAGTCCACGCCCAGCGCCCTGGTGATGATGTTCTTCTGGGGATGATGCTCGGCCTCCTCCTCTGTGATGGTGCCGCAGTCCACCAGCTCCTGCACATAGGAGTGGTCGTGGGTGAGCTGGGTCAGTTTACCGCCCCGGCAGAGGTAGGCGCGGGAATCGCCCGCGTGGCAGAGGGTGGCTTCCCCACCCCGCACCAGAGCGCAGACCGCCGTAGTGCCCATACCGGCCAGCGATTCCTCGTGGGCGGCTTTGTTGAACACATAGCGGTTGGCGTTGATGAGGGCCTTTTTCAAAAAAGCTCCCTCCTGCCCTGCTCCGCACTGGGCGTACTGCTCCTGAAACACCTGTTCGATGACATTGCAGGCCCCCTGTGAGGCCTCGCGGCCGCCTCTGGCACCGCCCATACCATCACACACCAGTGCCCAGACAGCACCGCCAGGCAGCTCCCCGGCACGGTAATCATCCTGATTTTCCTGCCGGACGCGGCCCACATCCGTTTTTCCTGCTAGTTTCATAGGCTTCTCCTCTTGCGATTTACGCCTTACCATTCATTTCGTCCCGGCGCAGCTGGCCGCAGGCGGCGCTGATCTCGCTGCCAAGACGGCGGCGTACCGTGGCGTTGACCCCCAGGCTCTCCAGCTTTTTCTGGAAGCGCTGGACATTGGCGGCATCGGTAGCCGAGTAGGGGCTGCCGTCCACCGGGTTGATGGGAATGAGGTTCACATGAGCACCCATGCCCCGGATGAGGTCGGCCAGCTGTCTGGCACAGGCATCGGAATCATTGACACCGCGCACCATCGAATACTCAAAGCTGACCCGGCGGCCCGTGGTCTCCTGATAGCGGCGGACGGCGGGCATCAGCACCTCCACGGGGTAGGCATCATTGACCGGCATCATGCCGCTGCGGATCTCGTTATTGGGGGCGTGCAGGGAGACCGAAAGGGTCAGCTGCAGCTTTTTCTCGGCCAGCTGGTCGATCTTGGGCACCAGACCGCAGGTGGAAAGGCTGATATTGCGCATTCCGATGTTCACGCCCTCCGGGGAGGAGATGTTCTCAAGGAAGCGCATGACCTCGTCAAAATTATCCAGCGGTTCCCCGATGCCCATGAGGACGATGTGGGAGATGCGCTCCCCGATGTCCTTCTGGGCGGTATAGATCTCAGAGCAGATCTCACCGGCTTCCAGGTTGCGCACCCGGCCTGCCTGGGTGGAGGCGCAGAAGCGGCATCCCATCCGGCAGCCCACCTGCGTGGAGACGCAGACCGTGTTGCCGTAGTGGTAGCGCATGACAACGGTCTCGATGCAGTTGCCATCGGCCATCCGCAGCAGATATTTCACGGTGCCGTCCTTGGCTTCCTGCCGGCGCTCGATCTTAGGGGCAGCAATGTAAAACTGCTCTTCCAGCTTTGCCAGCAGGGTCTTGGGCTGGTCGGTCATGGCAGAAAACTCGGTGACCAGCTTCTGGTGCACCCAGTGGAAGATCTGCTTTGCCCGGAAGCCCGGCTGACCCATGGCTTTCAGCGCAGCGGTCAGCTCGGCCAGCGTCAGGGAAGAGATACAGCGTTTTTGTTCCATGGTATTCTCCTATGAATCAATACGAACCGGACGGCGGGTTCATTGGGTTTTCTGCATGGCGCAGAGGAAAAAGCCGTCCATCCCGGTGCGGGTGGGCACCGAGAGCGCCCCGTGCTCCCCCACTGTCATTCCGTCAGGGAACTCCACAGCGGGCCGGACCACCCGGAACTCCGGGTGGCGGGCAAGGAATGCCGCCACCTGCTCCTCGTTCTCGGCGGGGTCGATGGTACAGGTGGAGTAAACCAGCCGCCCGCCCGCTTTCAGCAGAGCGGCTGCTGTGTCCAGAATGGACGACTGGGTGGCCAATAATTCATCGTGACGTGCTTTTTTCAGCGTCTTATAGCGGATATCCGGCTTTTTTGCCAGAATGCCCAGGCCGCTGCAGGGGGCATCCACCAGAATGCGGTCTGCGGCGGGCAGCTTTGGGTTGGGGCGGGTGGCATCATTGCAGAGGGCGGTAACATGGGCAAAGCCCATCCGTTCCACAGCGCTCCGGATGAGCCCGACCCGGTGCTCTGCCACATCGCAGCTGTACAGTGCGCCCTGCCCCTGCATCTCCTCGGCCAGCAGCAGCGTTTTACCGCCGGGTGCCGCGCAGAGGTCGATTACGGTATCGCCGGGCTTTGCCTCCACACAGAGGGCTGCCAGCTGGCTGGCCTGCCCCTCCACATGGAAACAGCCCTCCTTGAAGAGCGGGTGCTCCGCCGGGCTGCCCTCAAACTTTGCCAGCACACTGCCGGGCACAAGGCCGGGCTGCGCGCTCTTCACGCCGCTTTCCAGCAGCTTTTCGCAGAGGGCCGCGGCATCCATTTTCAGGCAGTTGGCCCGCAGGCTGGTGCAGCCGCCGTCGGCGGTGTGGGTCAGGATGCCCAGCGCTTCCTCAGGGTAATGGGTGCGCAGGAACTCTGCCACATCCTGCCCCGCAGAGCCCAGCACCATGAGGCGCTGGGTCTCGTTCCGGAAGCGGGCAGTTTCCAGATCATAATTGCAGGCCTTGCGCAGGACGGCATTGACCAGCCCGGACGCACTCGCCTTTTTGAAGGTGCGGGTCAGCTTGACAGCCTCGTTCACCGCCGCCGACACCGGCACCTGCATATAGCGGGCCTGCGCCAGCGCGGCCCGCAGGATCTCGCGCACCTGCGGGTCCAACCTGGTAAGGCCCTTGGGCAGGAACTGTTCCAGAATGAAATCCAGCGTGCCCTGATGTTCCAGCACGGTGTAGAAGATGGCACCGGCAAAGGCCTTATCCCGGCCCTCCAGTTTCTGGCGGCGGAGTTCGGCATCCAGCACAAGGTTTGAGAAGCCGTCCTGCTCCTGCCGGACCAGTGCAGCCACTGCCGCTGCCCGCGGATTGGCCGCCATCAGAGGGTATCCCCCGCTTTGAGGCGCAGACCAGCCGCAAAGGAGGTGCCATCCATCGGCTTTTTGCCCTCAGGCACCACATGGAGCAGCTGGACCGCGCCATCAGCACAGGCCACCGTCAGGGGCTTTGTGGAAAGCACCGTGCCGGGAGCCTCACCGTTGGAGGCAGCCACGCGGCACTCGGTCACCTTGACCTTTTTGCCGCCTGCGGTCACGAACCAGGCCATGGGCCAGGGGTTCATGCCGCGCACCCAGTTGTGGATGTGCGCGGCAGTATCGGTCAGCCTGAACTCCGCCAGTTCCTTGTCCAGCATGGGGGCCAGGGTGGCATTCTCATGCTGCTGGGGCTGGGGCTGGAGGGTGCCAGCTTCCATGGCGGGCACCGCCTCACAGAGGACGCGGGCACCTACGGCGGTGACCCGGTCGAACAGCTCGCCGCTGGTCTCCTCCGGGCCGATGGCGATCTTCTCGCAGACCAGCACATCGCCGGTGTCCAGCCCCTCGTCCATCTGCATGATGGAAACGCCGGTCTCGGTGTCGCCGTTCAGAACAGCCCACTGCACGGGGGCGCTGCCGCGGTACTTGGGCAGCAGGGACACATGCAGGTTGATGCAGCCATACTTCGGAGCTTCCAGCACGGATTTGGGCAGGATGCAGCCGTAGGCCACCACCACGATGAGGTCAGGGGCCAGCGCCCGGATGTTGGCATCCTCGCTGCCGTCCCGCAGGGTGCGGGGCTGGAACACAGGGGTCCCATGCTCCAAAGCAACTTCCTTGACCGGGGGCGCGGTGAGCACCTGCTTGCGGCCCACCGGCTTATCCCGCCGGGTGTACACGCCGCAGATCTCGTGACCGGCGGCATACAAAGCCTTCAGGCACTCCGCGGCGATATCCGGGGTTCCCATGAACAGAATGCGCATCAGTTGTTTCCTTTCGCTTCACGGGCAGCCTTTTTGCCCTCCTCGGTGTCCTCGTAGAAATACTCGCTGGACTCCATGATGGTAATGCCGTCCAGATGGTCGTTCTCGTGCTGGATGCAGCGGGCCAGCAGGTTTTCGGCCTCCAGCTCGAACCAGTTGCCGTTGCGGTCCTGTGCACGCACCTTGACGGCAACGGGACGGGTCACGGCACCGTTGTGGCCGGGGAAGGACAGGCAGCCCTCGTAGGCGGTCTCCTCATCCTCAGAAACAGCCAGGATCTCGGGGTTGACGAAGTCGATGAACTTGTACTCATAATCCTCGGGGATCTCCTCGGGGGCATCGGTGGTGTCCCACACCACGAAGACGCGGCGCAGCATGCCCACCTGAGGGCCTGCCAGACCCACGCCGTCGGCGGCGATCATCGTCTCCCGCATGTCATCCAGCAAGGTGGCAAGGCGGTCGTCAAAGTTGGTCACGGGGCGGCAGACCTTGTTCAGGATGGGGTCGCCCTCTTTTACGATATTGCGGATAGCCATAGTGGTACCTCCAAAATTTGTTGTGTTGTATCAGATATCCCCGTCCGAGTGCAGATCGACCACAACGGTGGCCTTGCCGGGCAGCTTTTCCCGCTCGTAGAGGGTCAGCGTTTCCCGGATAAGGTCCCGGAAACGGCGGTCGTTGCGGCACTTGACGGTGAGTTTATAGCGGTAGGAATCGTTGATCTTTTCAATGCTGCCGGGGGTGGGGCCCAGCACCCGCAGGGGCAGGTCGGGCTGTTTGGCCGCCTGTCGGCCCAGCAGGGCCGCAAAGCGGGCGGAAGCCCGGGCCACCTCGCTCTCCTTTGGCCCGGCAAAGCCCACAACGCAGAGCCCGCAGAAGGGCGGATAAAGCCCCAGCTTCCGGTAGGCGATCTCCTGCTCGAAGAACGCGTCGTAGTCCTGCGCGGCAGCAAGGTTGAGCACCGGGTTGTCCGGGTCGGTGGTCTGGATGATGGCAAAGCCGGGGTCTTTTGCCCGGCCGCTCCGGCCCACCACCTGCGTGACGAGGCTGAACACGGTCTCATAGGCCCGGAAGCCCTGGGCGAACAGGAGCGAATCGATGCCCAGCACGCCTACCAGCGTCACATCCTCGAAATCCAGCCCCTTGGCCACCATCTGGGTACCCACCATGATGTCATATTCATGCCGGGCAAACTTTGCCAGCAGCTTTTCGTGGGCATCCTTGGCGGCGGTGGTATCCTGATCCATCCGCAGGATGCGGGCCTCCGGAAAGAGCTTTGCCAGCTCCTCCTCGGCCTTCTGGGTGCCAAAACCCCGGTACTGCAGTTTGCCGCCGCAGGCGGGGCATCTGGCAGGGGGCGGGTCCAGCTGGCTGCCGCAGTAATGGCAGAGCAGCTTGTGGGCCGATTTGTGGTAGACCATGGGCACACTGCACTTCTGGCATTTGAGCACCTCGCGGCAGTCCTCGCACTGGGCCACGGTCTGGTAACCCCGGCGGTTGAGCAGCAGGATGGTCTGCTTGCCTGCCTCAAGGTTGTTCCGGATGGCATCCTCCATGGTAAGGCTGATCTCCCGGGGGTTGCCGGAGGCAAGCTCAGCCCGCATATCCACGATCTGGACTTTGGGCAGCGGGTTGCCGCCATAGCGTTTGGTCAGGCGCACCAGCTGAGTGCGGCCATGCTGGGCGGCATAATAGCTCTCGGTGCTGGGGGTGGCGCTGGCCAGCAGAAGCAGAGCCCCGTTCTCCGCCGCGCGCTGCCGGGCCACCTCGTGGGCCGAGTAGCGGGGCGCGGATTCGGAGCGGTAGGTGTGCTCCTGCTCCTCATCAATGATGACAAGGCCGATGTTTTCCAGCGGGGAGAAGATCGCGCTGCGGGTGCCCACCACGATATCCGCGCCGCCGTCCTGAATCATCTGCCATTGGAGCAGGCGCTCGGTGTGGTTGAGAGCGGAATGCTGCACGGCCACCCGCTTGCCAAATTGGCTTTTCAGCCGCAGGATCATCTGAGGGGTCAGGCTGATCTCAGGCACCAGCACCAGCGCCCGGCGGCCCATCTGCAGACAGTGCTCGATGAGTTTCAGGAACACCAGCGTTTTGCCGCTGCCGGTCACGCCGTAGAGCAAGGCCGAGTGCGGGGCAGCATCCTCCAGCCCGGGCAGCAGCGCGTTATAGGCGGCCTGCTGCTCCTCCGTGAGAAGGATGAGCTCGTTCTTCAGCGGGATGGAAGAATACAGGTCGATGGATTTGTTCACTTTGCTGCATTCCAGCACGCCCTTGGCGCAGAGGTTGTCCAGCACTGCCCGGCTGATGCCCTTTTCCTCCAATGCAGACAGGGTGCGCTCACCCCCGGCCAGCAGGGCCACTGCGGCCAGCTGCTTGGCGGTCGGCCTGGGCTTTGGAGGCAGAGTGCCCACCAGCTTGTAGGCATTTTCCGTGTGGCGGACGAGCTGCTTTTGAAGCACCGGGGTCACGCCGTCCTCCGCCACGGTGGGCTTGTACTGCGCGCCGTAGGGGATGACCGCCTTGACGGCCTCGTAGTAGGTGCAGAAGGTACGCTCCTTCAAAAAGTGCACCAGCCGCAGCAGCTCCGGGGTGAGGCAGGCAGAGGCCGGGGCCACATCGAACAGGAACTTGAGCTTTGCGCTCTCCGGTTCGGCATCGCAGGCCAGCACCACGCCCAT
>ULZH01055285.1_pt1 | contig 20887 bp, 10 predicted proteins | sample 1962951 | NCBI WGS metagenome assembly ULZH01 (sample SAMEA4835884, study PRJEB28245) | human gut metagenome | biome: gut microbiome; material: fecal sample | place: Denmark | collected 2008
TTCTATAGCAAAACTCCCCGTTTTCGATGGAAAACGGGGAGTTTTTTGCCAATTATAGGTTTGTATAGCCCATCAGGCTTTCGTCCACCACAGCGGCGGTGTCCCGGCCTTCCCGCAGTGCCCACACCACAAGGCTCTGTCCCCGGCGCATATCGCCGCAGACAAATACCTTGGGTTGACTGGTCGCGTACTTCACATCCGCCACATTGCCCCGGGGCGTCATATCCACGCCGAAGGCTTCGGCGACATAGCTCTCGCAGCCCAGAAATCCCGCCGCAATAAGCACCAGATCGCACTCCACGGAGAATTCCTCCCCGGTGGGAACCATCATCCGCCGCCCGTCCACCACCTTGCTTTCCAGACGGGCAATGAGCGCCCCGCAGACCTGCCCGGCTTCGTTCTTGTAGAACTCCTTGACGGTGGTCTGATATTCCCGGGGGTCGTGGCCGAACATGGCAATAGCCTCCTGCTGGCCGTAGTCGGTTTTCAGCACCCGCGGCCACTCCGGCCATGCGTTGCCGGGAGCGCGGGTTTCCGGCGGGCAAGGCATCATTTCCAGCTGCATGATACCCATGCAGCCCTGACGGATGGCAGTGCCTACACAGTCGTTGCCCGTGTCGCCGCCGCCGATGACCAGCACCTTCTTGCCCTTGGCCGTGACAGCCTTGCCGTCGGCAAAATCCGAGTCAAGCAGACTTTTTGTCACGCTGGTCAGGTAGTCCACGGCAAAGTAAATTCCCTCGGCGTCCCGTCCGGGTACACCGATGTCCCGGGGCTTTTTCGCGCCGCAGCAGAGTACCACCGCGTCATAATTCTCTTTCAGTTCCTCGGCGGAGACGTCACGCCCCACGTCGGCGTTGGTGATAAACTCGATGCCCTCGTCTTTCAGAATCTTCACCCGGCGGTCAATGACCCACTTTTCCAGCTTCATGTTGGGAATGCCGTACATCAGCAGGCCGCCAACCCGGTCGGCGCGCTCATACATGGTCACCTTGTGGCCGCGCTTGTTCAGCAAATCCGCAACGGACAGCCCGGAGGGGCCGGTGCCGACCACCGCCACCCGCTTTCCGGTGCGCGCCGGTGGCGGAACGGCGTGGATTGCGCCGCTTTCGTAGCCGTACTCCACGATCGCCCGCTCGTTCTCCTTCACCGCCACGGGCGACCCCGTCGCCATGCCGCAGGTGCAGGCGGCTTCGCACAGCGCCGGGCAGACCCGGCTGGTGAATTCCGGATAGCGGTTAGTGGCAATGAGCCGCTTCGCCGCCAAGTCCCACCGCCCCTGATATACCAGATCGTTCCATTCGGGGATGAGGTTATTTAAGGGGCAGCCGCTTGCCATGCCGCCGATCATCATGCCGCTCTGGCAGAAGGGTACGCCGCAGTCCATGCACCGCGCACCCTGCGCCTGCTGTTCGTCGCAGTGCAGCGGAATATGAAATTCATTGAAATTTTTGATACGTTCCTCAGGAGCGATCTCCCGGCTGGTCTGCCGGTCGATCTCCATAAATCCGGTCGGTTTTCCCATATTCCCGCCTCCTTATTTCCCGTTTTTCATGGCGTAAAACGCCTCGATCTGCGCCTGCTCGCTGTCCTCGCCCTTTTCCTCCATCTTGGCAATCAGGCGGAGCATCTTATCATAGTCATGGGGCAGAACCTTCTTGAATTTCGGCAGATATTCGCCGAAGTTTTCCAGAATTTCCTTACCCCGGGGCGAGCCTGTGGCCTCCACATGCTCCCGGATCAGGTCTTTCAGCAGGGACACATCGTACTTATGCTCCACGCTTTCCAGCGTGACCATGTCCTTGTTCACCCGCTGGTAGAAGTCCCAATCCTCATCCAGCACGTAGGCAATGCCGCCGCTCATGCCAGCAGCGAAGTTCTTGCCGGTCTTGCCCAACACCACCACTGTGCCGCCGGTCATGTACTCGCATCCGTGGTCGCCCACGCCCTCCACCACGGCGACAGCGCCGGAGTTGCGGACGCAGAACCGCTCCCCCGCCACGCCGTTGATAAACGCCTTGCCGCCGGTGGCGCCGTAGAAGGCCACGTTGCCGATGAGGATATTTTCACTGCGGTCATAGGTCACGTTTTTCGGCGGGTAGACGATGATTTTGCCGCCGGAAAGTCCCTTGCCCAGATAGTCGTTGCTGTCGCCGATCAGCTCCAGCGTCAGCCCCTTGGGGATGAACGCGCCGAAGCTCTGGCCGCCGTAGCCGGTGCAGACCACGCGGAAGGTGTCGTCCGGGAGGGTGTTGCCGAATTTTGCCGTGATCTCGCTGCCAAAAATGCTGCCGAAGGTGCGGTCGGTGTTGCCCACCTCCATCTGAACGGTCATAGGCTTGGGTTCCGCCATATCGAAGCTCTTTTTGAACTTCTTCATCAGCACCTTCATGTCGGGAGTCTGTTCCAGCTTGAAATCGTAAACTGCCTTGGGGTCAAAGTGGACGTTGGTGTTCTCCACCAGCGGGTTTTTCAGCAATCCCGACAAGTCCATTTCGCTGGCGCGGGAACCGGCGGGGGCGGGACGAACTTTCAGCAAGTCCGTGCGGCCTACCAGTTCGTCAACCCTGCGCACGCCCAGCTTCGCCATATATTCCCGCAGCTCCTGAGCCATGAACTTCATGAAGTTCATCACGTACTCGGGCTTGCCCATGAACTTCTTTCTCAGCTCGGGGTTCTGGGTGCAGATGCCCATGGGGCAGGTGTCCAGATTGCACACCCGCATCATTACGCAGCCCATGGCTACCAGTGGGCCGGTGCCGAAACCGAATTCCTCCGCGCCCAGCATGGCGGCGATGGCCACGTCCCGGCCGCTCATGAGCTTGCTGTCGGACTCGATGCGGACGCGGGAACGCAGACCGTTCATGATGAGGCACTGGTGCGCCTCAGCGATGCCCAGCTCCCATGGAAGTCCGGCGTTGTGGATGGAGGAATTGATGGACGCCGCGCCCGTGCCGCCGTCAAATCCGGAGATCAGGATGACCTCCGCGCCGGCCTTGGCGACGCCGGCGGCAATGGTGCCGACGCCCGCTTCGCTCACCAGCTTGACGTTGATGGCGGCGCTGCGGTTGGCGCATTTCAGGTCATAGATCAGCTGCGCCAGATCCTCGATGGAATAAATATCGTGATGGGGCGGCGGGGAGATCAGTCCCACGCCGGTGGTGGAGTGGCGGCACTTTGCCACCCATGGATAAACCTTGCCGCCGGGAAGCTGGCCGCCCTCGCCGGGCTTTGCGCCCTGCGCCATCTTGATCTGGATCTCCTTGGCGGAAACCAGATATTTGCTGGTAACGCCGAACCGGGCGGAGGCGACCTGCTTGATGGCGGAATTCCGTTCGGTGCCGTAGCGTTCCTCGTCCTCGCCGCCCTCGCCGGTGTTGGACTTGCCGCCCAGACGGTTCATGGCAATGGCAAGGCATTCATGGGCTTCCTTGGACAGCGCGCCGTAGCTCATGGCGGCGGTCTTGAAACGCTTGACGATGGAGTCTACGTCCTCTACTTCCTCGATGGGGACGCCGGTTTCGGGGTAGTTGAATTCCAGCAGGCTGCGCAGGTGCATATCGTCGCCGCCCTCGTTGGCCGCGGCGGCGGTGTACTGCTTGAACTTGCCGTAGTCCCCCGTCCACACCGCCTGCTGCAACAGGTGGATGGTCTGGGGATTGTACAGGTGCTGCTCCGCCGCGCTCCCGCTGCGGAATTTGTGGGCACCCACGCTGGGCAAATCCATGTAAATGTCCAGCCCCAGCGGGTCGAACGCCTGCTGGTGGCGGTCTTCCATGTCCTTCTGGATATCGGCAATGGTGATGCCGCCCACCCGGCTGACGGTGTTGGTGAAGTATTTGTCAATGACCTCTTCGCTGATGCCCACCGCTTCAAAAATCTGGCTGCCCTGATAGGACTGGATGGTGGAAATGCCCATCTTGGAGGCGATCTTCACGATACCCGCCAGCACCGCCTTGTTGTAATCGTTGACGGCGGCGTAGAAATCCTTTTCCAGCAGCCCGTCGCTGATCAGATTGCCGATGCTCTCCTGCGCCAGATACGGGTTGATGGCGCAGGCGCCGAAGCCCAGAAGCGTGGCAAAATCATGGACAAGCCGGGGTTCGCCGCTTTCCAGAATCAGCGCCATGGCGGTGCGCTTGCGGGTGCGAACCAGATATTTGGACACCGCGCTGACGGCCAGCAGACTGGGAATGGCGACGTGATACTCGTCAATATCCCGGTCGGACAGAATCAGGATGTTGGTGCCGTCCCGATAAGCCCGGTCAACGTCCACGAACAGCCGGTCGATGGCCTTTTCCAGCGGGGTGTTTTTGTAGTAGCAGATGGACACGGTCTCCACCTTGAAACCGGGAACGTCCATGGTCTTGATTTTCAGCAAGTCCGTCTCCGTGAGGATGGGGTTGTTGATTTTCAGAACCTTGCAGTTTTCCGCGTTCTCTTCCAGCAGATTACCCTGGGCACCCACGTACACGGTGGTAGAGGTGACGATTCTTTCCCGCAGTGCGTCGATGGGCGGGTTCGTAACCTGGGCAAACATCTGCTTGAAATACTCGAACAGCGGCGGGCGGGTGTGGCTGAGAACGGCCAGCGGAGTATCGCTGCCCATCGCGCCGGAGGGTTCCGCGCCGTTTTTCGCCATGGGGAGCATGATGGTCTTCAAATCCTCGTAGCGGTAGCCGAAGGCCTTCTGGAGCCGCACCATTTCTTCTCTGGTGTAGGAGGGTATCTTCCGGTTAGGCACCGTCAGGTCGGAGAGGTTCACCAGATTCCGGTCCAGCCATTCGCCGTAGGGCTGGCGGCTGGCGTACTCCGCTTTCAGGTGTTCATCGTCCACCAGCTCGCCCTTCACCGTGTCCACCAACAGCATCTTGCCGGGGCGCAGACGGTCCTTGCGGATGACGTGCTCCTGCGGGATGTCCAGAACGCCAACCTCGCTGGAAAGGATCAACCGTCCGTCGTCGGTAATGTAATAGCGGCTGGGACGTAGACCGTTGCGGTCAAGGACCGCGCCCATCACGTCGCCGTCGCTGAACAGAATGGACGCAGGGCCGTCCCAGGGCTCCAGCATGGTAGCATAATACTGGTAAAAGTCCTTCTTCTTTTGATCCATGTTCCGGTTGTTGCTCCACGGCTCCGGGATGGTGACCATCACCGCCAGAGGCAGATCCATGCCGTTCATGACCATGAATTCCAGCGTGTTATCCAGCATGGCAGAGTCGGAACCGCCCTGATTGACAATAGGCAGCACCTTGGTCATATCGTCCTTCAGAAAGCGGCTGGCAATGGTCTCCTCACGGGCGAGCATGGTGTCCACATTTCCCCGGATGGTGTTGATCTCGCCGTTGTGGAGAATGAACCGGTTGGGGTGCGCCCGGTTCCAGCTGGGAGAGGTGTTGGTGGAGAAGCGGCTGTGGACCATGCCGATGGCGGTCTCATAGTCCTCGTCCTGCAAATCCGGGTAGAACTGCCGCAGCTCCTTGACCAGAAACATGCCCTTATACACGATGGTGCGGCTGGACAGGCTGCACACGTAGGTCTCCTGACTGGACTGCTCAAACACCCGGCGAACCACATACAGCCGCCGGTCAAAAGCGATTCCGGCGACCATTCTCGGCGGCTTTCCCACAAACGCCTGCCAGATGCTGGGCATACAGTCCCGTGCCTTCTGCCCCAGATACTCGGGGCATACCGGCACCTGCCGCCAGCCAAGGAAGGGCAGCCCCTCCTTCTTGCAGATGATCTCAAACAGCTTCTTTGCCTGATTGCGCTGCAGCTCTTCCTGCGGGAAGAAGAACATGCCGACGCCGTATTCCCGCTCCGCGCCCAGCGTGATGCCCGCAGCCGCGGCTGCTTTCACAAAAAACTTATGGCTGACCTGTAACAGAATGCCCACGCCGTCACCGGTTTTTCCCTCGGCGTCCTTGCCTGCCCGGTGTTCCAGATGCTCCACGATCTGCAGCGCGTCATCCAGCGTCCGGTGGCTCTTGCGTCCCTTGATATCCACCACCGCGCCGATGCCGCAGTTGTCGTGTTCAAACCGGGAATCGTACAACCCGGCTGGAGCTGTGCGTTCGGTGAAATTTTCCATAGCTTTTTCTCCTTCAGGCTACAAAAAATAAACGGCGTTTCCGCGCAAAGGGCAAAACTGCCCCCTGGGGAACGCCATTGTTCTCTGCGCCTATCATACCACAGTGGGCACCGCTTTACAAGGCAGAAGAAATTCCGTTTTCTTCCAATATCTTTGTTCTATTTGCCCAAATTCCGCAAAAAGCGGCGGCTCGGCGCATCAAAGCAGTCAGGCATATAAAACGGCAGCTCCCGGGGAAGGAAGCTGCCGTTTAAGAAAATTCCTGCGGTTTTTGATATCAGGAATCAATCTGTATAATGTCCATCTATGATATTGCCTGGCACAATATCATATACCATTCCGTCTGTGAGAGACGTTGCCGTTTTCCCGGACATATCAAGTAAAAAATCTTCGTTCCATGCTCCTGTAATGGAGAGTACGTTCTCAGTGATATGCCACTCCAGCTCACTTTGTTCTTCGTGAGCGGGATCTGTTTTTCGTTCGACTTCACGTTTGGCGTAGGATTCAAAAACAGAGATGCAATGAAGCACCTGCGACTGATTGTTCCAAAGACGGAAAGGAATTCCAACAGATGTCTTGATCTGCGATAAGATGTCCTCAGTCTCAAAATCGATGCTGTCTTGTGTACCAAATGCGCTTTCAGCATCCAAGCTGACATCCGGAGTCGGTTCAGTGGCCATGCTATTCGTGTTTTCCTCCAATTGCGCTTTTGCTTCATTGCTTTCAGGGCTGGAATTCGCGGGCAGCTGCTTGTTTGCGCAAGAACACAAGAAAATGCTTGCGATAAGCAATACCATTACCATTGTCTTTTTCATCTGTTTATCTCCTTTCAGCCAAAAGAATCATTTCCGGCTGTCTCTCTGCTTTTCCAGCTTGAGATACATTTCCTTCAAATGCTCGGCCAGAGGGCTGTCCGAACGGAAGGGGGAGAAAAAGTGATACTTGGCAGCGGCATTCTGGTTGAAATCCCGGATGTGGTCCTTGATGCTCTCGTATTTCACGACGACCTTGTTTTCCTCGGCGAACTTCTTCAGCTTGACAATGATCTGGCTGGAATGCACCACGTCGATGATGAACACGCCGAAGAACATACCAATGAAGAAGGAAAACGCCAGATTGTTGGACAACCACGCCAGCGCATTCAGGATATAGGGATGCACCAGAAAATAGTACGCCGCGCCAAGCGCCGCCCAGAAGAAGGAGAACAGCGGGCAGATGATCCCCTGAATATTGCCCCAAAGGTTTGAATAGTCCCACAGCCGGACTTTCAGATATTTCAGGCAGGCAAGACCTGCGATGTACTCGATCAGCGTCATGGCGACAGCCATGGCAAGAAACAGCGCCACCCGGTTCCAGACGGGGTCTGCGATCAGGTGCAGATCCTCCAGCGACGCCAGCAGGAACAGCGTACACAGGCCGAAGCCGTAAATCGGCAGATACGGGCCGGTACAGAAGCCGGGATTGATCCACTTTTTGTGGCGGTGGGTCAGGTTGCGGTACAGCAGCTCCAGCACCCATCCGAAGCACGAGCCGATAAAGAACAAAAACGCAAGTACCAGACTAAGCCTCATAAGGATTCTCCTTTTTCTATCTTGTTTCCAGTTTATTCATTTTTTCTAAACACTAACGAAATAATTCTTTACGAGACTGTAAACACGCTGAAAAAACGAGAATGTGCAATGTCCGATTTGGCATATCTTATCCATTTTACTGCTTGCACTTTTCCCGTATTTTGATTATAATGGTTGCTATCAGAAAAGTCAATATTCGTATTGTTTTGCCTTTGGAGACAGATTTTTACCCGGAGGCGTATGTGAGGAGGATATTATGTCTGAAAAGAACCCGCCGGACAGTAATTTCATGACAAAGCTTGCCACGTTTATTGTGGACAAAAAGACTTTGTTCTTCCTTTTGTACATATTTGCCGTGATTTTCTGTGCGTTTTCCTCCGGATGGGTGAATGTGGAAAACGACGTCACCACCTACCTCCCGGAGGACACGGAGACCCGGCAGGGCATCGTGGCGATGAACGATAACTTCACCACCTTCGCCACCGCCCAGATCATGGTATCCAACGTCACCTATGAGACGGCGGAGGAACTGTCCCAGCAGATTGCGGATGTGGAAGGGGTCAGCATGGTCACCTTCGACGACACCCCCGACCACTACACCAATGCCTCGGCGCTGTTCGATATCAGCTTCGACGGCATTGTCTCCGACGAGATCAGCGAGCGGGCGCTATCGGATGTGGAAGCGCTGATGGACGGCTACGACTACTGCGTGTACTCCGACGTCGGCTACGACGAAAACGCCACCCTGCAGGGGGAAATGTCCGTTATTCTGATCATAGCGGTGGTCATCATCATCGTCGTGCTTACCCTGACCTCCCGTTCCTATGCCGAGGTCCCTGTGCTGATGATCACCTTCGGCGTGGCGGCCATTCTGAACATGGGCACCAACTTCCAGTTGGGCACCATCAGCTTCATCTCCAACTCCGTGGCTGTGGTATTGCAGCTGGCGCTGGCCATTGACTACGCCATCATCCTGTGCCACCGCTTCACCGACGAGCGGGAGACCCGCACCGCCCGGGACGCCTGCATCACCGCTCTGAGCAAGGCCATCCCGGAGATCAGCGCCTCGTCCCTGACCACGGTGTCCGGCCTTGCGGCGTTGGGCTTCATGGAATTCAAAATCGGTCTGGACATGGCGCTGGTTCTGGTCAAGGCCATTCTGTTCAGCCTGCTGTCCGTGTTTACCCTGATGCCGGGACTTCTGATGCTGTTCAGCCCGCTGATGGACCGCACCCGCCACAAAAAACTACTGCCAAACATCACGCCTATCGGCAAGTTTGCGGTGAAGACCCGGCGCGTTGTGCCGCCGCTGTTTGCCATTCTTCTGGTCGGGGCATTCATCCTGTCCAACCGCTGCCCCTTTGTTTACAGCTATAACAACATCGAGACCGCGAATATGAACGAACGTCAGGCGGCCTACTTTAAAATCCAGCATACCTTCGGCACGACCAACATGGTCGCGCTGGTGGTTCCCAGCGGCAACTATGACGCGGAAGCGAAAATTCTGGAGGAACTGGATACCCGCCCGGAGGTCAAGAGCACCATGGGCCTTGCCAACATCGAGGCTATGGACGGCTACACCCTGACGGACAGCCTGAACCCCAGAGAGCTTTCCGAGCTGGTGGGCATGGATTACGAGGTAGCGCAGCTTCTCTATTCCGCCTACGCCATTGAGAACGACCAATACGGAGAATTCGTACAGGGGCTGGATAAGTACGACGTTCCCCTGTTCGATATGCTGATGTTCCTGAAAGACCAGCTGGATTCCCATAATATTTCTCTGGATGACATGGACGAAGCGTCTTTGAACGATATTTTCTCCCAGCTGGATATGGCTCAGAAGCAGCTGAAAAGCGACCGCTACAGCCGGATGGTGGTTTACCTGAATCTGCCGGAGGAAAGCGACGAGACCTTTGCATTCCTGACCGAAATGCGGAACATTGTGGGGAAATACTACGACGGCGATTACTACGTGGTTGGCAATTCCACCAGCTCCCGCGATCTGTCGTCCTCCTTTGTCAAGGACAATCTGGTAATCTCCATTCTGTCCTCCCTGTTCGTTATTCTGGTGCTGCTGTTCACTTTCCAGTCGGCGGGACTGCCTATTCTGCTCATCGCCTGTATTCTGGGAAGTGTCTGGATTAACTTCTCCTTCCCCACTCTGGCCAATCAGCCGCTGTATTTCCTTGGCTACCTCATCGTGCAGTCCATTCAGATGGGCGCGAATATCGACTACGCCATCGTCATTTCCAGCCACTACCAGGAGCTGAAGGCCACGATGACCCATAAGGAAGCCATCGTGGAAGCGCTGAACGCCTCCTTCCCCACCATCTTCACCTCCGGCACCATTCTGTCCGCCGCCGCTCTGCTGATCGGCAACATTTCCACCAACCCCGTTATCTCCATTCTTGGCACCTGTCTGGGCCGCGGTACGATCATCTCCATTGTCATCGTTCTGGGTGTTCTGCCTGCCACGCTCGTGCTCAGCGACTCCATCATCAACCGCACCTCCTTCAAGATGAAGGGCATCGAGCTTCCCACCAGAACTGCCAGCGGCACCATGTATGTCAGTGGGCATCTGCGGGGTCAGGTCAGCGGCGTTCTGGACGGTGAATTCACCGGAACGATCCGCGGCGATATGCACGCCATCGTCTCCACCAGTACTCAGGTCAAAAAGCTGGACGAAGCGGAAGGAGAAGAAGACAATGCGTAACCTGATAAAACGAATTTCCGCGCTTCTGCTGTGTCTGCTTCTCGTTCTCAGCCTGCCGGTAACGGCGCTGGCCGAGGAAGCCAAGGACACCGATGAGGCAGCGGCCGCCGAAGAAGGAACGACCTTGCGCATTCTGCGTCAGAAGCAGTTTCTGGATTTTGCGGAAAACTGCCGTCTGGACAGCTACAGCCGGAACCTGAGTGTGGTTCTGCTGACGGATATTGACCTTACAGGCGTAGATTTTGCAGGGATTCCCATTTTCTGCGGCAATTTTGACGGCAACGGCCACACTGTCTCCGGCCTCAGCATCACCCGGGACGGCTCCAACATGGGACTTTTCCGCTATGTTGACGCTTCCGCGCTCATTCAGAACCTCACGGTCTCGGGAGAAATCATCCCCGACGGGAGCCGCAGCGCCGTGGGCGGCATTGCCGGACACAATGCCGGTAAAATCCAGAACTGCTTCTTTGACGGCACGGTTTCCGGCTCGGATGACGTGGGCGGCATCGCCGGCATCAACGCCATCACCGGTATCATCGACGGCTGCCATTCCAAAGGCGTCATCACCGGCGACCACCGGGTCGGTGGCGTCGTGGGAAATAACCTTGGCGTTATCCGCAGCTGCAACAACCGCTCCGGGGTCAACACCACCGCCGAGGAAAACCAGATTAAGCTCTCCGACATTTCCCTGGAGACCATCACCGGAAGCGAATCCGTCAGCACCGTAACGGACATCGGCGGTATCGCCGGTACCAGCAGCGGCGTCATCCGCCAGAGCAAAAACCGTGGCAACGTGGGCTATCAGCACATGGGCTACAACGTCGGCGGCATTGCCGGGACCCAGACCGGGTATCTCTACAAATGTGAAAACTTTGCTCAGGTTTATGGCCGCAAGGAAGTGGGCGGCATCGTCGGCCAGATGGAGCCGACCACCTTCATCGAGTACACCGAAGACACAATGCAGATTCTCCAGTCCCAGCTTGGCACCGTAAGCAATCTCACGGGGCAGGCGTTTTCCACCATTCAGGACGGCAATTCGGACATGGGCGTTCAGGTGGACGACCTCTACAATTCCCTCGTGGATGCCAAAGACGCTCTGGATACCCTGTTGCCCAACGGGGATGACCCCTATCCCCCCGACCGGGACACCATCGATGCGGCCATCAACAACGCCAACAGCAGCCTTGCCGCCGCCGGTTCCTCTCTGTACGCCATCATGGATTCCGTCAACGACACGGCGGATTCCCTCAGCCGCATCATGCGCTCCATTGCCGGGCAAATCAGCGCCATGAGCGCCACCGTAGGCAACGCCCCCCAGAATCTGGGCGGCACCATTGAGGACATTTCCGACCGGGACACCGCAGAAATTCTCTCCGGCAAGGTGGAAAAATGCACCAATTCCGGTGCGGTTCTGGGCGACCTGAACGCAGGCGGCGTCGTGGGTGCCATTGCCTATGAAAACCGCCTGGATCCGGAGAACGATCTGCAAATCGGCGGGGACAACTCCATGAACTTCGACACCCAGCTGCGCGCCGTGATCCTCGGCTGTGAAAACAGCGGAAGCGTTACGGCGAAGCGCCAGAACGTGGGCGGCATTGTTGGCTGGATGGCGCTGGGGCTTACGAAAAACTGTCTCAGCACCGGCAGCATTGACGCGGAGGACGCCGACTATGTAGGCGGCGTCGTGGGCAAGAGCAGCGGCTATGTCCGCCAGTGCAGCGCCAAGTCCGACATTACCGGAAACGCCTATGTGGGCGGCATTGTGGGCGAGGGTCTCACCGTCACCGACTGCCGCAGCATGGTGCAGCTCACCGGCTCCGAGAGAACCGGCGCGGTTCTGGGTATGCGGGGCGAACGTTCCGGATTCCTCAAGTCGGAATCCGACGACGACAGCGGGGAAACGGACGAAGAAACTGTCACTGGGAACTACTACTTTACCGTCGGCTCCGACATCGGCGCCATTGACGGCGTCAGTTATGCTGACACCGCCCAGCCCCTTTCCCATGACGATTTTGTCGCGCTGGAAGGTCTTGACCCGATCTTCAAAGTCATTTCCGTCCGCTTCGTCTATGACGACGGTATGATGCACACCGTCACCCTCACCCCCGGTGAGGCGCTGTCGCCGGACAGCATTCCCAAACTGCCCGAAAAGGCCGGTTATGTCGGTCGCTGGGACGGTCTCGCGGACGCCGATCTGTCCGACATCCGCTTCGATGTTTCGTTCCCGGCAGTGTACACCGCAGAGCTGGAAACGGTGCAGAGCGAAGCCCTTGGCGAAAGCAAACTGCCCACGCTGCTGGCACAGGGCCACTTCTCCGGCGATACGCCCATCCAGCTGACCCAAATGACCAAAGGCCCCGCTCCGGGTGTCCACGACAAATTCCTGGAGGGCTACGCCTTTACCCTCCCCACCGGTACAGCCGATACGCTGCGCTACTTGCCGGAAACTGAACAGAAAAATGTCCGGGTCATGGTAAAGGGCGCGGACGGAAGCTGGCGGGAGGTTTCCCACACGCAGGATGGCAGCTATCTGGTCTTTGCCATAGAGGACGGCGATGAGAGCTTCTGCCTAATCGGGTCAATGAAAAAGTCGATCTCATGGCTGCCGATCACCGGTGCTAGCGGTGCGGCATTGGTTGTGCTGCTGGTGGTCATCCTTCTGATTCACCGTCGCCGCAAGAAGAAAGCCGTAAAATCGGAAACACCCGCTGTAAACGAAACTACCTGACTGTAGGGTCGGTCACCAGAACTTGGTGGCCGACCCATTCTTTTTGCAAAGAAGCGGTTAAAATTTTTTCACAATTAACACTTTGTTTACAACATATTTGCTATAATATCAAATATCGTTTTGTAGAATTGTTACAAAAAACAGAAGATGGAGAAGTGTGCTATGAATACATACCGCGCCGGTATTGATATCGGCTCAACCACCGTCAAGCTCGTTCTGCTGGACGAAAACGGGAAAATCCTGTTCGGACAGTACCGCCGCCACTGCGCCCATACCCAGCAGACGCTTAAGGAACTCCTTGCCGAAGCCCGGGAACAGGTCGGCTCCTGCCTTTTGCAGGTGAAGATTACCGGCTCCGGCTCCATCAATCTCGGCAAGGCCATGGGCATCGGCTTCGTGCAGGAGGTGGTGGCTGTCGCCTCCGCATTGCAGGCCGTCGCGCCCCAGACCGACGTGGCCATTGAACTGGGCGGCGAGGACGCCAAGATCATCTATTTCCGGGGCGGGCTGGAGGAGCGGATGAACGGCGTCTGCGCAGGCGGCACCGGCTCCTTCATCGATCAGATGGCGTCCCTGCTCCAGACCGATGCCGCCGGACTGAACGCGCAGGCAGAGCATTATCAGGAAATTTATCCCATCGCCGCCCGCTGCGGCGTGTTTGCGAAAACCGACATTCAGCCTCTCATCAACGAGGGCGCGACCACCGCTGACCTGGCCGCTTCCATTTTTCAGGCCGTGGTCAATCAGACCATCTCCGGCCTTGCCTGCGGCAAGCCCATCCGGGGGTGTGTGGCATTTCTGGGCGGCCCCCTGCATTTCCTGCCGGAGCTGAAAAAAGCCTTTATCCGCACCCTGAAGCTCACCCCCGAAACCACCGTTGACCCGGAAAACTCCCATCTTTTCGCCGCCATGGGCGCGGCGCTGGAATCCGGCGACGCCGAAGCCGTCAGCATGGACGGCCTGATCGGCCGGCTGGACAAAGGCGTGGAAATGGCCTTTGAATTAAAGCGCCTTGACCCTCTGTTCGCCACCCGGGAAGACCATCAGGCGTTCTGCGCCCGCCACAGCAAGGCCGTTGTCCGCCGGGAGAGCCTGTCCGGGTATCGGGGTGACTGTTTCCTCGGCATTGACGCCGGTTCCACCACCACGAAGGTGGCGCTCATCGGCAGCGACGGCCAGCTTCTCTTTTCCTATTACGCCAACAATCAGGGCAACCCCATCCGTACCGCCATGGAGGCCATGGCACGACTCCGGGACGAGCTGCCCGAGGGCGCGCACATCGCCCGCTCCTGCTCCACAGGCTACGGAGAATCCCTCCTGAAATCTGCTTTCTGTCTGGACGAGGGCGAGGTGGAAACCATCGCCCACTGCACCGCCGCCGCGTTTTTTGACCCGGAGGTGGACTGCGTGCTGGACATCGGCGGGCAGGATATGAAGTGCGTCAAGCTGAAAAACGGCAGCGTGGACACTATTCTGCTGAACGAAGCCTGCTCCTCCGGCTGCGGCTCCTTTATCGAGAACTTCGCCAATTCCCTGGGCTACAGCGCCGAGGGCTTTGCCAAGGAAGCGCTGTTTGCCAAAAATCCCATCGATCTTGGCACCCGCTGCACCGTGTTCATGAATTCCAACGTCAAGCAAGCCCAGAAAGAGGGCGCGACGGTGCAGGATATTTCTGCGGGGCTCGCCTACTCCGTCATCAAGAACGCCCTTTACAAGGTCATCAAGCTGGCCGACCCCGCCGACCTGGGCAAACACATCGTGGTGCAGGGCGGCACCTTCTACAACCAGGCGGTGCTTCGCGCCTTTGAGAAAATCGCCGGAGTGGAAGCTACCTGCCCCGACATTTCCGGCATTATGGGCGCGTTCGGCGCGGCGCTGGTGGCGCGGGAGCGCTACCACGGTCAGGAAAGCACCACCCTACCCCTGAACGACATTCTGAGTCTGACCTACACCACCTCCACCACCCGCTGCGGCGGCTGCTCCAACCGGTGTATGCTGACCATCAACAAATTCCCCGGCGGGCGCCGCCACGTCACCGGCAACCGCTGCGAAAAGGGTCTGGGCGGCACCGGAACCGGGCGGAAAGGCCCCAACGTGATGGCCTATAAGCTGAAGCGGATGTTCGACTATCCCCCGCTGGAAAATCCCACCCGGGGTGTCATCGGCATTCCCAGAGTGCTGAATATGTACGAAAATTACCCCTTCTGGGCAACATTCTTCCGGGAACTGGGCTTCCGGGTGGTTCTCTCCCCCAAATCCAACCGGAAAATCTACGAGCTGGGCATGGAGTCCATCCCCTCGGAATCCGAGTGCTACCCCGCCAAACTCTCCCACGGTCACGTCCAGTGGCTCATCAATGAGGGAATCAAAACCATTTTCCATCCCTGCGTATTCTACGAGCATCAGGAAACCCCCGGCGCGCAGAATCACTATAACTGCCCCATCGTGGTCTCCTACCCGGAGAATCTGAAAAACAACGTGGAAGCCGTCGCAGACGGCGAAGTCCGCTACATCCGCCCCTTCCTCGCCTTTACCAGCGAGAAAATCGCCGCCGACCGGCTGGCCGCTCTGTGTAAGGAAGAATGGGGCATCGACAGGAAGGAAGTCCGCGCCGCCGTCCACAGTGCGTGGAAAGAACAGCAGCGCGCCAAGGCCGACGTTCGTGCAGAGGGGCAAAAGGCGCTGCAATGGATGGCGGATAATCACGCGCGGGGCATCGTTCTGGCTGGCAGACCCTACCACATTGACCCCGAAATCAACCACGGTATCCCGGAAATGATTGCCTCTTATGACCTTGCCGTCCTCACCGAGGACAGCCTGCCCATCGATCTCACCCCCGAGCGCCCCCTCCGGGTCAACGACCAGTGGGTTTACCATTCCCGGCTGTACAGTGCGGCGGAATTTGTGCGGAATCGGGAGGACTTGGAGCTGATCCAGCTGAATTCCTTCGGCTGCGGCCTGGACGCCGTCACCACCGACCAGGTGTGCGAAATTCTGGAAGGGAGCAACAAGCTCTACACCGTCCTGAAAATCGACGAGGTGAACAATCTGGGGGCTGCCCGTATCCGCATCCGCAGTCTGCTGGCCGCCATGAACCAGCGTCAGGCGCGGGGCATCCGCCCCCAGCCCAAGCCCGCCGCTTATCACCGGTCGGAATTCACCAAGGAAATGTACCAATCCGGCTACACCATCCTCGCCCCCCAGATGAGCCCCATTCACTTTGACCTGCTGGAGCCGATTTTCAAAAAGTACGGCTATCACATCGAAATACTTGCCAATGACAACCGCGCCGCCATCGACATGGGGCTGAAATTCGTAAACAACGACGCCTGCTTCCCCTCCATCACCGTGGTGGGGCAGATCATGGACGCGGTGCTTTCCGGGAAATACGACACGGACAAGCTGGCCGTGATGATGACCCAGACCGGCGGCTGCTGCCGGGCAAGCAACTACGTGGGCTTCATCCGCCGGGCGCTGGACAAGGCGGGACTGGGGCATATCCCGGTCATCTCCCTGAACGCCAACGGCATGGAGACCAACGAGGGTTTCAAGCTCTCCCCCGGCCTTCTGTTCACCGCGCTGCGGGGCGTGGTCTACGGCGACCTGTTCATGCGTTGCCTGTACCGGGTACGTCCCTACGAGAAAGAGAAGGGTTCCGCAAACGCCCTTCATCAGAAGTGGCTGGAAATCGCCATCGATTCTCTGGTCAACAGCAAGAGCAAGTGGTCGTATAAGGCGGTTTGCAGCGGCATTGTGGAAGCCTTTGACAATCTTCCCATTGACGAAACCCTGCGCAAGCCCAGAGTCGGCGTGGTGGGCGAGATTCTGGTCAAGTATATGCCCCTGGCCAATAACCATCTGGTGGATCTGCTGGAAGCCGAAGGCGCGGAGGCCGTGGTGCCTGATCTGATGGACTTCCTGAACTACTGCGTGTACAACGGCGATTACAAGCATGAATTCTTAGGCGCGGGCTGGACAAGCGCCGCCACGGCGAAGCTCGGCGTGGACGCCATTCGCCTGATACGCAAGCCCGCCCTGGACGCGCTGGAAAAGAGCCGCCGCTTTGAGCCGCCCATGCCCATTGAGCAGGTGGCGGAGCTGGCAAAGCCCTTCCTCTCCATTGGCAACCAGTACGGCGAGGGGTGGTTCCTCACGGGAGAAATGGCGGAGCTGGTTCTCTCCGGCACGCCCAACATTGTGTGCATTCAGCCCTTCGCGTGCCTGCCCAACCACGTTGTGGGCAAGGGCGTCATCAAGGCGCTGAAAAAAGCCTATCCCCAGTCCAACATCGTAGCCGTGGACTACGACCCCGGCGCGTCGGAGGTCAATCAGCTCAACCGCATCAAGCTGATGCTCTCCACCGCGAAAAAGCGTCTGGCCGAGGAAAAAACCGCCGCAGTATAAGTTTAAGGCAGGACACCGATTGGTGTCCTGCCTTTTGCTTATTCAAAAGGAACATAGTAATACGGCTTACTCACCCGTTTGCCCTGATCGTTCAGTTCGCTGCCGTTGTAGAAGCTCACGCCTGCGATCTGTTCCGGGTCGAGAACTATGTTGAGGGTGTGCTCAATGCACGTGTACGTGTGGCTGTCAGCATTCCAGGAACCGCCGCCGTTGCCGTAAGGCCGAATGTCGGTTCCGTCTTTCAGGCGGATGCTTGCCGGGGTCGGCGTCCAGCCCGTTTTCTCCGTGAAATCGATGTCGTCCGTATATTCATCCCCCAGCCGGAAAGTGAACTTCATGCTGTACTGGCCGATTTCCGCCTCAAGGAGCGTTACGTCCCACAGATCTCCGACTTTGGCGTTGGGCGTCCACTTTTTCGGCGCCTCCGTGGTGCCTTCCAGCGTCCAGCGCAGCACCCAATTGCCGGGGGTGGTCATGATATCCTCGTCTTCAAACTTCTCGCCCTGAATGCCGAAGCCGGTGAAGGTCACGGCCATTTCCTTTCCGAACATGCTCTCATCCGGAGAGAATGCAAAATCGATGCTGAATTCAATGCTCCCGTCGGCCAGCTGATAGTCCAGAAGCAGCTGTTGGTCTTCTCCCACCCGGGGAACCGGCTGACCATTCTTTGCATATGTGGGATTGTGGTCGGCATCCCAAAGCACGCCGTCAAAAAAATGAGCGCCCCAGCTCATGGGCATCACTTCTCCGTCCACCCGGTAGTCCCACCATGCCCAAGGTGCCTGCCCTTCTTCCAGCTGTAAACCCTCAATGCGGAAAATGGCTCTGCCGCCGTACTGATCCATCAGCGTCTGGGCGAGGGTGACGGTGATGCCGTTGTCCGTCGCGGAAACGGCTTTCTTCTTTCCGTCCTTTGTCTCGGTGGGCGTCGCGGACAGGCCGCTTTGCTCTGCCTGCTTCTTGACCTGCTCGGAGATCTGCTGCGTTGTGCCGCCGTTGTCTCCGTACTGCATGGTCGCCGTCCAGCGGGTGATGGCCGCTGCCGCCGTCATGGTTGCCATAATCAGCGCCGCCGCCAGAATGAGCAGCAGCTTCTTTTTGCCGAAGCCCCTTGCTTTTCCCCTTCCGAATGTTCCGAATTCCGCTTCCTCGATCAGCTCCGCATCCAGATTCCGGATGCTCTTTAGCATATCCAATCCTGTCATACCTGAAAACCCTCCTTTTTTAAGTAAACCGCCAACTTTTCCCGCATCCGGGACAGCCGCATCAGCACGGCGCTCTGGCTGATCTCATAGCGCAGAGCAATTTCGCTGACGCTGTCGCCGTACCAGTACCGCCGGACAAAAATCATCCGGTTGTCCGCCGTCTGCTTCCATAAAAAGCTGCTCACCAACCGGCTGATCTCGGCGCTTCTCACGTCCGTTTCCTGCCAATGACCGGGAATGCACGCTTCCATCTCCTGGGTCAGCGTGACGACCTCGGCCTTGCGCTTTGCCGCGTTGTTCCAGTCCAGCCGGTCAAAGGCAAAGTGGCGGCAGATTTTTGCGAGATAGGCAAAAAAGTGAACCGGTTTCGTGGGCGGAATGGTGTCCCACGCCTTGAAGTAGGTGTCATTGACACACTCCTGTGCGTCCTCCCTGCTCCCTACGATATTCTCCGACAGCCTTGTGAGCTTCGCGCCATACCGGTCGTCCGTCTGCCGGATGGCGTCTTCGTTTCGGGTGAAGAACAGCTGTATGATTTGTTCATCGTTCATTCAACGCACCTCCTGTGTTTTGTCCTTCACCCTGATAGAAGGATTTCCAATCCAAAACCTAACACATTTCTTGAGAATTCTCAAGAAAATTTTAGATACGAAAAGGCGGCGTGGCCGAAGCCACGCCGTCCCGTATGCGGTGTATTTATTTTGCCAGCAGCTTTTCCAGCGCCGCAAGACGCAGGCTCAGGCACAGCACCTCCATAGCCTTTTCCAGCTCGGCCACCGGGGGCAGGCTGGGAGCAATGCGGAGGTTGGAGTCGTCCGGGTCGTTGCGGTAGGGGTAGGTCGCACCGGCGTTGGTCAGCACCACACCGGCCTCCTTGCACAGCGTCCAGACCCGCTTCGCCGTGCCGGGCATGGCAAACAGGCTGACGAAATAGCCGCCCTTCGGGTCGTTCCAATGGGCAATGCCCAATGGCCTAATCTCCCGGTTCAGCCATTTTGCCACGCACTCAAATTTCGGTGCCATGACGGATGCGTGGAGCTTCATGATCTCCAGCGTGTGCGCCTTGTCCTTAAGAAAACGCACATGGCGCAGCTGGTTGACCTTGTCGTAGGAGATCATCTGCACGCCGAAAATACCGGTGAAATAGCAGATATTGGCCTCGCTGGCAGCCATGCAGGAAATGCCGCCGCCGGCAAAGGTGATCTTGGAGGTGGACGCGAACTCATAGACCATATCCGGCCGCCCCGCCTCGTCGCACAGAGAGAGGATGTCCGGGAACGGGACGTAGTCGCCCTCGAATTCGTGGACGCCATAGGCGTTGTCCCAGATGATGGCAAAGTCCGGGGCAGCGGGCTTCAAGTGGGCAAAGCGGCGGATGGTCTCGTCGGAGTAAATAATTCCGTCGGGGTTGGAGTATTTGGGAACCGTCCATATGAGCTTGACCTGCGGGTCCTTCACCAGCTCCTCCACCACGTCCATATCCGGGCCTTCGGGAGTCATGGGGACGGGAATCAGCTCCGCGCCGAAGAACTCGCCGATCTGGAAATGCCGGTCATATCCGGGGGCGGGGCAGAGAAATTTCACCTTTTCCTCCCGGCACCATGGCTTGGGGCTGTGGAGCAGGCCGTGGGTATAGGCACGGGACACCACGTCGAACATCATATTCAGGGAAGCCGCGCCGCCGACGAACACCTGATCCGCCTTGCAGCCCAGCACATCCGCCCAGTACCTCCGGGCACTGGGAATACCCGCCAGTTCACCGTAATTCCGGGCGTCCACGCCGTCGTCGTAGCAGTCCTCGGGGGTTTGCAGCACGGTCAGCAGGCCGCTGACCATGTCCAGCTGCTCCGTGGCGGGCTTGCCCCGGGCCATGTTCAGATTCAGCCCCTGCGCCTTGCAGGCTTCGTAGGACGCCAGCACACTGCCGTATTCACGTTCCAGTTCTTCCCGGCTCATGCAGGAATAGGGAGTCATTTCGATCATCCTTTCGGCATTTTGACAAGTTTTACGTGTATATTATATGTCCGAAGCCCCAAAAATGCAACATCAGATTGGGCAAAAATTCATTTTTCGTCTCAAAAGTCAAGAAATCTATGAAATGCACAAAGTTTCCTGCACACGTCAATTTGTTTTACTGCATATTTTCGCACAAAAACGGCGTGACCGAACCCGGTC
>ULZH01058472.1_pt1 | contig 20830 bp, 18 predicted proteins | sample 1962951 | NCBI WGS metagenome assembly ULZH01 (sample SAMEA4835884, study PRJEB28245) | human gut metagenome | biome: gut microbiome; material: fecal sample | place: Denmark | collected 2008
GGTGTTTTCGGGCGCACGGTCTGTGACATAAACAGCGGCACGGCACTCGCCGGACTTATTTTTTCAATACTGTTCTTTTGGCTTCTCTCTATAAACACAACAGCCCTTATCGGAGCCGCGGCGTTTCTGCTCTCGTCGTTTTTGCCGCTGAACGGTGTGCCGTAGGCAACTGCGCCGCTTTCGTTTATGATAATCGCCGGCTTATCGTCGTTTAATATATATGCGTCGGGAAATTCCGAGAGCCAAAGATGCGTGTGCGTGGATTTGCCGGTTCCGCTGCGCGCGGAAAAAAGATAGGCGTTGCCGCCGCGGCACACGCACGACGAGTGAAGCATAAAGCCGTTAAATTCAAGCAGCTTTAAATAAAAAGCCTCGCCCGTCCACACATATCGGCACTCATCGAGCGTCAGCGTGGGATAGCTTTGCCGCCTACGCAAAAAAAAGTCATCGTCGAGTTCTATTTTTATGTCGGTTTTTTTATCGTCACTTGTGAGATACGGTCTGCTGCGCTTAAGAAGCAGTCCGTCTCCCGTCTCAAATTCAACCGTCAGACCGGCTATTTCGAATTTTTCCAAAGCGCACCTTCCCATCTTCAGTCTTCCCGTTGATTGTAACATTTTTTTGCTTTTTTGTATAGTCCGATTTTACCGCGAATATAAAACAAGAGCCGAGCTTACGTTTTACGCAGGCTCGGCTTATTTATTTTCTTATTGCGCGCTTCCCTGCTCGTCGTCACAAGAATACACAAGCGGCATTTTCACCGTCGCCTTAAACAGGTCGCCGTCTATTGAGAGCTCAAGCTTTCCGCCCTGAAGCGTGCACAAATCCTTTGCTATCGAAAGCCCGAGGCCGCTGCCCTCCATGGTACGTGACTCGTCTCCGCGTACGAAGCGCTGAGTCAGCTCATCGGGGTCTATATTCAACTTTTCGCGTGAAGTGTTTTTTATCGTTATTGTACCGTATGAGCTGTCCCTGCCGACGTCTATATATACTCTCGTACCGGGGAGAGCATACTTTTTGACGTTGCTCAAAAGATTGTCTATGATTCGCCACGTCTTTTGGCTGTCGGCGTATATAACGATCGGCTCCGTCGGCTCGTTGAGCACCGCATCGAGATTTCTCTCCTCAAAAGCGTCGGACATTTCACCGACCGCCTGAACCGCAAGCTCATGGAGATTAACATTCATCTTGTTAAACGTCACGGCTCCCGATGACGCCTTTGACGCCTCGACAAGGTCCTCGATAAGTCTTTTGAGTCTTATGGATTTTTCATCGAGCACGTTTATATATTTTTGTGCCGAAATATCGTCTATGTCGCACTTTTTGAGCAAATCGACATATGAGATTATCGAAGTGAGCGGCGTTTTAAGGTCGTGCGACACATTTGTTATAAGCTCGGTTTTCATTCTTTCGCCCTTTACCGCCTCGTTTATCGCCTTTTGCATCTCCTCCTGCGTAAGGCTGAGATTGAGCGCCAGCGTTTTTAAGGGCTCAGGCATATTTTCCGAATAGATGTTTTCGGGAGGCTCTCCGTTTTTTGCGCTCTCCGACGCCGCTATTATGCGGTCAAGCGACAGCACATATTTCCACATAAGCGAAACAGTCAGAATATTATACAGCAGCAGCACCGCTATAAGAAGAACGAACCAAAATCCTCTGCACATAGCCGCAACGCCGGTCAGCACGGTGTTGCCGATTATATAGCCTATAAGCACAAGCAGTACACGGCGCCTTAAGCGCACCGGCTTTTCACGAAGCCTTTTAAGCGGCGAAAATAATTTCCCGATAAACCTTATAACATACCAAACAAGCGTTGATCGAAGCCAGTTCTTTTTCGCCTTGTAATATTTAGAAACAGAACAGAGCCATTCAAGCAGCACAGCCCACACCGCAACGGCAATAAGCGACATAACCACAAACATCATAAGCGCTTTGCCGTCGGCATAGTAATCGAAAGCATGTTTGTAATCGGCTGCCAAGGTTAAAATTCCGTAAACTCCCACCCCCGCAACAGCGGCAGCCAAAACGAAATGCAAGTCCGTCGGAAGCTTGTCGAGAAACGAAAATTTGATTTTTTCGGGGCCTGCCGTCTCGCCTGCCGCATATATAAGGTAAACCGACACCATGGCAAGAACAAGCATAGATGCAAGGCTTAAAAATATATAGTTGTATGTATCGGCACTGCTTTTTACCATCTCCGACTGCATATTGTAATAATCGTCGCCTTCCGACAGCGTTTCGGGAAGCATCAGAATTATGTCATAGCCGTTGTTTGAAAAGCATGAGCCGAGAACGTTTGACAGCGTGCGTTTATAGTAGTAATCCGACTTAAGGCTAAAATAGTATTTATCGCCGCTCTGTACGGTATAGAGCGTATCGCGGGTTATTTGCGGACTTGCCGCGACAAGTCCTCCGTCGGCAGTATAGACCATATACCATCTGCTTCCGCTTGTAAATGCCGAATAATCTCCCGATTTTTTAATTTCGTTCGCTTTCTCCTCGCTCGTTTCCGTCTCAAGATTTGTGATTATTTCGCCGGTAGACGGATTATATATATAGTATTTAAGGTTCTTTATATTTTTGATGCTGCGGCTCTCCATGGCGACCGTTGTTTCATACTCACGGCGCGCCGCAGACATAACCTGAGAATATGCGTTGCTCACGAGCGATACCAGTTCCTCGTCCGTGGTGGAGGTTGTAAAGGTGACATTCCCCGAATCTCCGCTCTTAAGCGAATAGCTCTCACGGCAGCCGTCATAGTAGTCCTTGTCGTAATTCGGTGAAACTACGTTGTCGGAGCGGGAATAGGCAGAGACGTTTCCGTAGACATTTGTCGTATAGGCGGAAGCGCCGGCCCCCGTAACATCGTCGCTCTTTTGAGAAGAGGAAGACTCGGAAGCGGCATATTTATCACGATATGCCGCCACAGCCTCTGACATACATTCCTTTTTGAAGCGCTCCAGCTCCGTGCGAGCCGCGTTTAGCTCCTCGTCGAAAGTGCTGTAATATGTGCTTTTATATGCGTCCCACGTCATAAGGCCGCTGCCGGCATATATCGACTGCACATCGGAATTCAGCTTCGATGCAAACAGCGACGTTTCGGTCATATCAAGACTTTTTGCCGGCTTAGTAAGGATTTCCGAGCCGTATCTGAACAGGTCGTTTATAGCCTCAACCGCACAAATCGCCGAGGAAAACGCAAGCAACGCCGCAATAAAAAATGCAACGAGTTTTAATCCGAACGAAGTTTTAAAGCTTTTCGATTTTATAGCCAATGCCCCACACCACCTTTAAATATTTCGGCTCTTTGGGATTTATCTCTATTTTTTCTCTTATTCTGCGTATGTGCACGGTCACGGTTTTTTCCGTCTGGAACGACGGCTCCTTCCACACCGCTTCGTATATCTGATTCGTAGAGAGAACTCTGCCTATATTTTTCATAAGATATTCGAGTATGCCGTATTCCGTAGCGGTAAGCTTGACTTTTTCGCCGTCGAGCGTAATCTCTTTGGAATCGAGGTCAAGAGCAAGCCCTCCCGTAACTATAAGGCTGTCCTTTTTCTCCATACTGCCGAGCGAAACATAACGCCTTATCTGCGATTTTACCCGTGCCATAAGCTCAAGCGGATTAAACGGCTTTGTCACATAGTCATCCGCTCCGAACGAAAGACCCGTTATCTTGTCCGTATCCTCACTCTTGGCAGAGAGTAGGATTATCGGTATGTTTTTGCTCTCACGGAGCTTCAGCGTTGCGTTGAGTCCGTCGAGGTCAGGCATCATTATATCGAGAATTATACATTGCAGATCGTTTTCCTCCGCTGTTTTTAGTGCCTGCCTTCCGTTTTCCGCCTTAAAAACCTTATACCCCTCAAGATTTAAATATATTTCGAGTGAGTCGAGTATCGCTTTGTCGTCGTCACACACAAGAACGTTATACATAACTTTGCCCCTCTTCCGTATTTTTCGCCTGCTCGGCTGATTTTATTTTAACAGATTATCACACAAAACGGAATACAAATATTTTGTATCTCCGCTTTTTGAGCCGACTCCCTACACAGTAAGTTTATACAACATCGAAATTACAAAAACATATACAAAAAATTACAATTCGGTTAAATTTAAAAAGGTGCCGTGAAAAATATTTTATATTGTTAAATCCCTTTTCGTATGATATAATTTACAGTGTATAAATATTATTATTTCGCGCCCTGTAAGGCGGGGCTTGTGGGAGGATATGTCTTGGCGGTATTAAAGGATGTAAAAAGGCTCGTTGTCAAAGTGGGAACCTCCACGCTTGTCTACGACAACGGAAAAACAAATATAAGAAGAATGCATAAGCTTATCTCGGTACTCTCGGATATTGAAAATTCGGGCATCAAGGTAACTCTCGTCTCCTCCGGCGCGATAGGTGTCGGCACGGGAAAGCTCGGGCTCCCGGAGCGTCCGAAGGACACCCCCGGCAGGCAGGCGGCGTCCACCGTAGGTCAATGCGAGCTTATGTATATGTATGACAAGATGTTCAGCGAATACGGCCATAAAATAGGCCAACTCCTGTTCACAAAAAGCGACGTGGAGTCCCCCGAAAGGCGCAAAAATCTTATAAATACCTTTGATAAGCTCTTCTCATACGGCGCAATTCCCGTAGTAAACGAAAACGACGCAATAGGCGTTGAGGAAATTGTCTACGGCGACAATGACTGTCTCTCGGCGATAGTCGCAAAGCTCATAGGAGCCGACGCACTGATAATCCTCACCGACATAGACGGGCTTTATAACGGTAACCCCACAGTCGACGAGGACGCCGAAATAATACCCACCGTAACCGAGATTACAGACGAGCTTATAGGCTTTGCGGGCGGTCACGGCTCAAAATTCGGCACCGGCGGAATGGTAACAAAGCTACACGCGGCTCAAATAGCCATGAGCGCGGGAATAGATATGATAGTTATGAACGGCTCCGCTCCCGAGGACATATACAAGGCTCTCGACGGCAAGCAAATAGGAACATTTTTTGTAGGTAAAAAGGATTGAGACAAAATGACTGATACCGAGCTTAAATGCCGAAACGCAAAGGAGGCTGCGAAAAAGCTCTCAACAGCCTCGGCAAACGATAAAAACAAGGCTCTTTTACTTATAGCCGAAGAGCTTAAAAGTAACAAGGATTATATTCTCCGCGAAAACGATAAGGATATGAAGGCTGCCGAGGAGAACGGCTTACCCAAGGTTCTTTTGGACAGACTTCTTCTCTCTCCCGACAGGATAGACGGTATGGCAAAGGGCGTTATTGAGGTTGCCGACCTGCCCGACCCCGTCGGTAAAACACTCTCCGATATAACAAGGCCGAACGGCCTTCGGGTCAAAAAGGTTTCGGTGCCTCTCGGAGTCATCGCCGTTATATTTGAGGCTCGCCCCAACGTTACGTCCGATGCGGCTTCGCTTTGCCTGAAATCGGGCAACTGCTCCGTGCTTCGCGGCGGTAGGGAGGCGATACACTCGAACACCGCAATATTTAATGTAATGCGCGCCGCCCTCAAAAAATCGCCCTTACCGGAGGACTGCATACAGTTTATAACCGACATTTCTCACGAGAGTGCCAACGAGCTTATGACCATGAACAAATATGTAGACGTGCTGATTCCGCGCGGCAGCGCAAGGCTCATAGGCACGGTGGTCAAAAACTCCACCGTCCCCGTTATAGAGACGGGCGTCGGCAACTGCCATATTTACGTCGATAAGGACGCCGACCTCGATATGGCGGCCGACATCATATTTAACGCCAAGACATCGCGCCCGTCCGTATGCAACGCAGCCGAGAGCCTTTTAATTCACAAGGACGTTGCCGAAAAGGCTCTGAAGCTCATCAAAAAGCGCCTTGACGAAAAAAATGTCGAGCTGCGCGGCGACAAGACATCTAAAGAGATACTCCCCGATATAAAGGAAGCCTCCGAGGACGACTGGGGTCGCGAGTACCTCGACTACATAATGTCGGTAAAGATAGTAGATAATATCGACGAGGCCATAGAGCATATCTATAAATACGGAACGGGTCACAGCGAGTGCATCGTCACCGAAAATGACGAGGCGGCAAACGAATTTATGTCGAGAGTGGACGCGGCGGCGGTCTATCGCAATGCCAGCACGCGCTTTACCGACGGCGGCGAATTCGGCTTCGGAGCGGAAATAGGCATATCCACGCAAAAGCTCCACGCGAGAGGCCCTCTCGGTCTGCCGCAGCTCACGTCGTTTAAGTACGAAATTTTCGGAAACGGTCAGATAAGATAAGTTAGGAGAGTCAGAATGTCTGAGGCTAATGTAAATAAAAAGCGTAAAAACCGATGGGCGTTCCCCCTGGGCCTTGTAATAACGGTATTTGCCGTAATAGGTCTTGTCTGCGTAATTCTCGCCGGAGTAAACGCCACAAAAAAAGCGGTAATCAAAAGCAAAAACATAGACGAATACAATACCATGCTGACGCCTGTCGTGATGAACGACCCCGACCCGTTTGACGACATCACAAAGGCAAATAAAAATCAGCTTATTGACATTTCCGTTTGGTCTATTTTAAAGAGCAACCTCTCGCCGGACAAATACGAGTACGGCGAAGACGGTATGATAATTCCCGAGGAGGACGTAACCGCCGAATTTCACAAGCTTTTCGGTACGGACACCGAACCCGAGCACGCCACGGTAAACGGCTACGGCTACACGTTCACATATGATTCGGCTAAACACACATACTCTATCCCGCTTACCGGTATTGTCCCTACCTATACGCCCGACGTTATAAAGGTTCAGAAAAAAAGCGGTGCCGTGGTTTTGACCGTCGGATACCTTGCAGGAGACCAATGGGCACAAAACAGCGAAGGCGATATGGTAGCTCCCGAGCCCGACAAATATATGAAAATCACTTTAAGGGAAAAAGACGGCAGCTATTATATAAATTCAATTCAGGCTACATCTTCGCCCGAGACGGCAACCACCGCCGTTCAGCCTGTCACCGAGGCGCCGACAGAAGCACCCGAAACCACCTCTTCCGCAGAGGCTGCGAGTGAAACTCAGCCCGTCTCAGACGGCACCGACGCGTCAGACACCGCAGCCGAGAGCGATACGGCTTCGGCAGACACCGCTGCGGCGGCGTGACAGTTAATTTTTAACTAAAGACTTTGTGTTAAGATTATTCGGCTTTCTAATGGAAACCGACAGCGTTATAAAAAGGAGAAATTATGGTAAAAATATCACCGTCAATTCTCTCAAGCGATTACGGCAATCTTGAGAGCGAACTTAAAAAGATGGAGGAATGCGGTGCGGATATGATTCACGTAGACGTTATGGACGGGCATTTTGTCCCGAACATCACGCTCGGCGCGCCGATAGTAAAGTGCATAAGAAAGGCGACAAAGCTTACCTTTGACGTGCATCTTATGATAAGCGACCCTTATAAATACGTGCCGGACTTCGCAAAGGCAGGCTCCGACATAATCACATTCCACACTGAGTCGGACTCCGATACGGAAAAGACGATAGACGAAATCCTCTCACTCGGCAAAAAGGCGGGACTTTCGGTAAAGCCCGGAACTCCGATAGAGGAGATATATCCGTATCTCGACAAGCTCTCGCTCGTGCTTATAATGACGGTTGAGCCCGGCTTCGGCGGCCAAAGCTTTATGGAGGATATGATGCCCAAGGTCACCGCTGTTAAAAACGAAATAGAACGCCGCGGGCTCAAGGACATCGACATTGAGGTTGACGGCGGAATAAATAAAGACACAATTTCGGTTGCCGCAAAGGCAGGTGCCAACGCATTTGTTTCCGGAAGCGCGCTCTTCGGCAGCGACGACATAAAAAAGACCATAGCCGACTTCAAGAGGTCAGCGACGATATAAAATCGCGGCTTATAAGCTTTTTGTGCTCGAAAAGGTACTCTCTTGTGCCGACAGACGCCCTCACCGGGTTCCCGAATTCGCTGAGTACAAAAAATATTTCTCTTGAAAAGACCGCATACGGCAGAACGCAGGCGGCATAGCTGTTGCCGTCAAAAAAAAGACTCGCCTGTCTTATTTTTTCGCGGTGAGGCAAAAGCCCTCTTGCAAGTCTGAAAATGTCGTCCGTCTGCGGCAAAACACAGACGTAGCCCGAAAACGGCCTTTTGGTTTTTATGCCCTTAAAGCAGAGAATCATAATACACCCTTCGTCCGTCTCCATAACGTCCACGTTCATTTTGTCAAAGGAGGTTATGTCACGGCGAATATGTCTTTGTGCTCTTTTCATTACGTCATTTATAAGGCGTCTGGTTTTCGGATTTTTACAGTCCATCTCCTCAGGACAAAGCTCATAGCGCGACAGCTCGTTTGACGAGAGCTCGACTATCACTCTGTCCCCACGGCTTTTATGTATATTCATAGGAAAGCCTCCCCAAAATAAAAATTATCTCTTTACATCATATTGTCGGAACGCTTGTTTCGCAATGAATAAAATATGGAAAACAGGTGAATTTTTTGGAACAAAGCAAAACATCTGCCGGCATTTCGGCCGAGAGCGCCGCAAAAGCGCGCAGTGAAATTTCAATAACACGCAGATACTTTGCCGATATGCTTATCCTTATGGTCGTTCCGGCCGTGATGGCTTGGTATTACTACGGCGGCAGAGCCGTGCGCCTTATGGTGCTTTCCGTGCTTACGGCCGTGCTCTGCGAAGCCGCAGGTTCGTTTATTTTCAAAGCTCAAGCCTCTGTTTCCGACCTCTCGGCTGTCGCCACGGGCCTTATGACGGCACTTTGTATGCCCGCGTCCGCTCCGTACTATCTGCCGTGCATAGCCTCGGCTTTTGCCGTTATCGTCGCAAAGCTGCCGTTCGGCAATGCGCGTTCTCATATGTTTACGCCGGCAGCGGCAGGCATAGCCTTTGTCACAATATGTATGCCGGATAAGGTCTTTTCTTATCCGGCAATACTCTCGTCCGGCACTACCGCCGTTTCGGGAGGGCAGGGATTTTTCCCCGGCACGTCTATCGCATATATGCTCTCGCAAAAAAACTCGGTCGGCACCGGCCTTTTAAACTATGTTGACGTGCTTGTAGGCTCGGTTTCCGGCCCTATGGGCGCAACCTGCTCGATAGCACTTTTCGGAGCGCTCCTGTTTCTCGCTGTGAGACGCCCGAAAAATTTCACCGTTTCCGTATCCTTCCTCGCGGTCTGTTTTATTTACGCGCTCCTGTTTCCGCGCGTGCTGACGGGCCGTTTCGTCTCGGCATTTATGGAAATATGCGGAGGAACGCTTTTGTTTTCATCGGTATTCTTTTTGACCGACGACAAGCTTCTTCCGAAGAGCTTTTACGCAAGGATATGCTACGGTGCGGCGGCTGGGCTTATGTGTATGATAATGCGCTCTGTGGGCAAATTCGAAGACAGTACGGTCTTTGCCGTACTGCTTGCAAACGGACTTGTCACCGCATTTGACAAGCTGCCGCTTACAAAGCGCGAAAGACATCGTGTTGCGGCGGAAAACGCCAAGGTGCGCGCAGCTCTCGCGGACAAGCTCGAAGAAAAGGCTCTCGAAAACGGGAAAGGCGGTGCCGAAAATGCCTGATAAAAAGAAAAAAAGCGTTTCCGTTATCAGAAGCAGCGCGATAATTAAAAATCCCGTGCTGTTTGAAGCCATAGGCATTGCACCCGTCGTTGCCATGGCGGTATCGCTCAAATCCGCCATAATTCTCTCGTTTGTGTCCTTAGTTGAGCTTTTACTTATAGAATGTCTCGCCTGCCTGCTTATGAAAAAGCTGAAGGGCAGCGTGCGAAAAATGATATATGCGATATTGGGATTGCTTATAAACATACCTCTGTTTATGCTTTTCCGATACCTTGCCCCCAACGAAACGGCGAGCGCAGGTATATTTTTGCCGCTGCTTGCGGTAAATTCGCTTATCGCGCTGCACTGCGAACGGTTCGCGGTTAAGCACAATTTTAAGGCCACCGCTCTCGATGCCGTTTCGGCAGGCTTCAGCTATGCCGCGGTAATAATTATAGTTGGCGTTGTCCGTGAAATACTCGGCAGCGGCACGATTTACAGCGTAAAACTGAACATTCCGGTAAAACTGCCGGGTCTTTTAATGCCGTTCGGCGGATTTTTACTGCTCGGCTTTATGGCTGCGGCGTTAAAAGCGATAATAAACAAAAAATACCCCGAAAAGCACCCCGACGCCTCGTTTGACCTCTCCGAAGTCAAGCAGTCGCACGTTATAAAGCTGCGCGAATTTCTCGACACCGACCTTGACTTTTTTGAGTTAGGAGAGGAAGAGCCGCAAAACGAAAAGGAAAAGCCTCGCACCGACAAAAAGAAAAGCTCCGCGGCTAAGCGAAAGGCTCCGTCATTATCCGTCAAAAAGACCGCGTCCGCTCCGGCAAAGAGCAAAAAAGGTACAGGCAAAAACGGCGAGAGCAGAAGCAGTGCCGCCGACACCGAGCGGCAAAAAGACAAAAGCTTCGGCTCCTCCGCCGAATTCGAAGAGATACTCGCGGAGCTTGAGAAATACAAGCAGTACACTGCTTTTGACGACAGCTCAGCGTCACATAGCGACACGGACAAAAGCCCGGAAAAGGACGGCGGCGCGGAAACACAACAACAAAAGGGCGGTGAAGACAAATGAGTGTCATAGCAAATCTTTTTTCGGCGGCGATGTACGCATTTGTGCTTCAAAACCTGATTTTTACCGGCGGCTACGGTGCCTCGGAGGCTGTCAGAATGGCGGCGAAGCCGAAGCAGCTTTTCCCGCTCACGGCGTTTATCACATTCTTTTCGACATTCGGCAGTATTTTTTGTGTACTGCTTGAGCAGATACCGTTTATAAGTGCTCTCAGCGAAATACAGCATTCGCTTATTTTCCTGCTTGTGATATGCATTTTGTATGTTCTTATGCTCATTTTGCTGAAGGCTGTTTTCAAGGCCAAAAAGCGAACCGTAAGGCGTCTCGGCGTGGCGGCATTCAATACCCTTGTGCTTGCCGTACCGTTTATAAATTACCGCGCGACCTTCGGCATAGCCGAGGCGATAGGCGTAGGTATAGGCTCCGGACTTGCCTTTATAGTTGCGGTGCTTATGATAAATTTCGGACTGCGCCGCTTGGTAGAAAACAAAAATATTCCGGAATGCTTTAAGGGCACGCCGGCAGTATTTATATATGTTTCGATTTTGGCGCTCGCTTTTTCGGGCGTCTCAGGCAAAGGATTATCATTGTAAAGGAACGTAGAAAATGGCGTTTGACAACAGAGATATTAAGCCCCGTAAAAAGAGCTATTATCCGTTTTCAAAAAATTATCCGGGCAGACGCTCGGGTACATCATATGCGATAGGCGAAAGCCGCACCCGAAAGAAAAAGGAAAAACGCAAAAAAATCGTCTTCTCGGTTTTTCTTGTGTTCTTCTTCGTGCTCGTGTTTGTTATTGCCGCGGTTTCCATTAACCTGTCGAAAAAGCCGTATGAGCATGAGCTTACGGGCGTTCCCGCTGAATATGACGGCAAGCTGCGCGCTCTTTATATGCCAGACGACGTTCTTGACGGCGGTATAGCCTTTGACCTTTTTAAAACGGAGCTCACAGAAACAAAGGCGAACGCCGTTGTGATAGATTTTAAAACGAAGGACGGCTATCTCAATTACGTATCCTCCGTCGGTACGGCGAACGACATAGGTGCGTCGTCCAAAGCTTATCAGAACGCGCTTGCGACAATCGACAGGCTTAAAAGTGCCGGCTATAAAATAATCGCAAGAATTTATTGCTATGAGGACAGCGTTGCCGCATCGCATCTCGGCGCCGCTGCCGCCGTGACAAATTCGGACGGCACACTGTGGCTCGACAACAGCGCTCAGCACGACGGCGAACCGTGGCTGAACCCGTATTCCCCCGTCGCGGAGAAATACCTTTTGAGCATTGTGAGCGAGATTTCCTCTCTCGGAGTTGACGCCGTTATACTCGATTCCGTGGAATTTCCCGAGAGTATTTACCTCGACAAGGCGGTATTTTCGGGTGAAGAAAAGAGCATAGAGAGCCGCAACGCGGTTTTACATTCATTTATAGAAAAGGTTAAAAACGTGCTCGGCGACAAGCCGCTCTGCGTTATGCTCAGCGCCGCGGACGCGCTCGGCGGAAACACCGCCCGCTATGACGGCTCTCTCTTTGACAGCGCCGCCGATTTTGTGGCTGTGGACTTCAGAAAATCGTCGCAGAGAGACGGCTTTGCTTACGGAGAAAAAACATATTCCGCCGAAACCACCGATGAAAAAGCTCTGGTTACGGACTGTATACCGCTCTTAAGCTCAAAGCTTGACGAAAACTATCAGACCGGCGGATTTATACCGGTCATTGACGACAGCTCGATTATTTCCGAGCTTGACAGCCGAAATGTCAACAATTATGTTTTATTCGGCGAGGAATAAGCTATTATTTTAAAAATACTTGACAAAAGTTCATTTTTCTGTTATTATCGCACTTAAGATATTCCTTATGAAGGGGAGTAGCTTTTACCCGGTGGTCAACATCATGTTGCCTTTCGGCTTCTGGTCACCGAGCCTTATTAAGGTAGCAAGACCTTCGGCAGAGCTAAATTCTGTCGAAGGTCTTTTTTCTTAAAAAGCGGCTGCTCTTTTTTAAAAAACAGGGAGGAAAAAAATGAAATACTATCTTGAAAGCTCTTCCGAGGTTTTCGGCGAAGTAAAAAGCACCGAAAACGGTCTCACTTCCGAGCAGGCACGCCGGCGCTCTGCCGAAACCGGCAAAAACAAGCTTGCCGAGGGCAAGAAAACGCCGCTGATACTGCGTTTTCTCTCGCAGTTTGCCGACCCGATGATAATCATCCTCATTGCCGCGGCGGTAATATCGGCAATAACCTCCGTATTGCAAAAAGAATTCCCGTCGGACGTTATCATTATAATGTTCGTCGTAATAGTTAATGCCATACTCGGCGTATATCAGGAGAGCAAGGCCGAAAAGGCCATAGAGGCTCTTCAAAAAATGGCTGCCGCAACAACAAAGGTCTTGCGCGACGGCAAGGTATGCGAAATACCGAGTGAGGACCTTACCGTAGGCGACGTTGTACTGCTTGAAGCAGGTGACGCTGTTCCGGCGGACGGCAGAATTTTTGAAAGTGCAAGCCTTAAAATCGAGGAATCGGCACTTACGGGTGAATCCGTCCCCGTCAACAAATTCATAAAAGCCATAGGCCTTGAGGGGCAAAAAGACGTCCCCCTCGGCGACCGAAAAAATATGATGTATATGGGTTCAACCGTTGTTTACGGCCGAGGCAAGGCCGTTATAACAAGCATCGGTATGGACACCGAAATGGGCAAAATAGCAGGTGCGCTCTCAAGCGCAAAGGATGAGCAGACGCCGCTTCAGAAAAAGCTCGGTCAGCTCTCAAAAATCCTCAGTTTCATAGTCCTCGGAATATGCGTATTTATGTTCGCCTTCGATATAGTCAGAGCTCTTGTAACAGGCACGGAAATGAATCTTGACTTCCTGCTCGGCTCGTTTATGCTCGCCGTATCGCTCGCGGTTGCCGCTATCCCCGAGGGTCTTGCGGCGGTAGTAACGGTTGTGCTTTCGATAGGCGTTACCAATATGTCAAAGAAAAATGCCATCATCCGCAAACTCACCGCAGTTGAAACTCTCGGTTGCGCACAGATAATCTGTTCTGATAAAACCGGTACGCTCACTCAGAACAAGATGACCGTAGTCGAGCATTACTGTGACAACGAAAAAATGCTTGCCGAGGGCATGGCTCTCTGCACGGACGTAAATCTTGACGATGACGGCAATCTTGTAGGCGAGCCCACGGAAATGGCTCTTGTGGCATACTCTATGTCGCTCGGTATGAATAAAAATGAGCTTCTGAAGAGCGCGCCGAGAGTCGGCGAGGCTCCATTTGACTCAAATCGTAAAATGATGTCCACAATTCACAAGACTGCGGACGGAATATTACAGTTCACCAAGGGTGCTCCCGACGAGATATTAAAGCACTGCACAAAGATATTCAAAAACGGCGAAGTCAGCCCTCTTACGGACGCAGACAGAGATGCCGTGCTTAAAAAGAATAAGGAATTTGCCGACAGAGCACTTCGAGTTCTCGCCTGCGGCTACAAGCAGCTGTCATGTGTTCCCGAGGATCAGTCGCCCGATAATATCGAAAATGAGCTCGTCTTCTGTGGCCTTGTAGGTATGATAGATCCCGTAAGGCCCGAAGTTAAGGCGGCAATCGAGGAATGTCGCGGTGCCGGCATAAGACCTATAATGATAACCGGCGACCACAAGGACACCGCTGTTGCAATAGCCTTGGAGCTCGGCATTATAAAGGACAAGAGCGAGGCCATAACCGGCGCGGAGCTTGATGATATTTCCGATGAGGACTTCAAAGAAAAGGTCACACAGTACTCGGTATATGCCAGAGTTCAGCCCGAGCATAAGGTAAGAATAGTAAATGCCTGGAAGAGCCGCGGTATGATAACGGCAATGACGGGTGACGGCGTAAACGACGCCCCCTCCATTAAGAGCGCGGACATAGGCGTAGGCATGGGCATTACAGGTACTGATGTAACAAAGAACGTTGCGGATATGGTCCTTGCCGACGATAACTTCGCCACCATAGTATCTGCTGTGGAAGAGGGCAGACGAATTTACGACAACATAAGGAAGTCAATTCAATTCCTGCTCTCGTCAAATCTCAGCGAGGTAATGGCTATTTTCACAGCCAACCTGCTCGGCTTCACAATATTAAAGCCCGTACATCTTCTCTGGATAAACCTTGTTACCGACTGCTTCCCGGCTCTCGCCCTCAGTATGGAGAAGGGCGAAAAGAACCTTATGAAACGTCCGCCGCGTAAATCATCGGACGGCATTTTTGCAGGCGGCGTCGGCTTTGACGTAGTATACCAAGGGCTTTTCGTAACGCTTCTGACACTTGCCGCGTACTTCATAGGCCACTTTATGGAGGCAGGCAGATGGGAGCTTACCGAGAGTGCCGACGGTATGACCATGGCATTCCTTACAATGTCAATGTGCGAAATATTCCACTCGTTTAATATGCGTTCGCAGCATGGCTCAACCGTATCAATGCTCCTTCACGGCAGCTTCAACAAGTACATTTTCGGGTCAACCGTACTTTCCCTCATAACAACTGCGCTCGTTATAGAAGTACCGTTCCTTGCAGACGCTTTTGATTTCACCACTATTGACGCTCGCGAATTCTTCACGGCTCTCGGTCTTGCGTTCCTGATAATTCCTCTCGTTGAAATTGTCAAGGCGATAGAGCGTGCCGTTATAAAGAACAAAGCCAAAAAGCAGACCGTAAAATAAGCTTTGGCGACAAAACAAATACATATTTTTCAAGGCACGGCAGTATTTCTTACTGCCGTGCCGTTTTATTTATCCCGCAGCGGCTTAATACTGGATTTTTGCGGTGATTTATGTTACCATAATAAAAAAGGCATCGGCGATGGGCGCCACCATTTAAAAAGGAGCGGAAAATATGAATCTTATATTCTTAGGAGCCGCACACGAAGTCACGGGAAGCTGCACGCTTCTCACCGCCTGCGGCAAGAACATTTTGATTGACTGCGGTATGGAGCAGGGACCCGACACATATAAAAACCGGGACATTCCCGTATCTCCCGCCGATATAGACTGCGTTTTTCTGACCCATGCTCACATAGACCATTCCGGCAAGCTGCCGTACCTTACGGCAAACGGATACAAAGGGCCGATTTACGCAACAGCGTCCACAGCGAAGCTCTGCAAAATTATGCTTGAGGATTCTGCGCACATACAGCAGTTTGAAGCACAATGGCGCAACCGAAGGGCAAAACGCTCGGGCGAATCGGGATATGTTCCGCTCTACACCGTAGAGGACGCTCAAAAATGCTGTTCTCAGTTTTTGAGGTGCGAATACGGTGTGGATTATCACGTTTTTGACGGCATATCCATAAGCTTTACCGATGCGGGTCATCTTTTGGGCTCATCGAGCATTACAATAAACGTCACCGAAAACGGAGAAACCGAAAAAATAGTTTTTTCCGGCGACATAGGCAATACCGACCAGCCGATAATACGCGACCCGCAGTATATTACCGACGCCACCTACGTCATAACCGAAAGCACCTACGGCGACCGCAGTCACGGTGAAAGACTCGACTACATATCACAGCTCGTACCCATACTTGACCGCACCTTTGCGCGCGGCGGCAATGTAGTTATACCGTCGTTTGCCGTCGGCAGAACTCAGGAGCTTTTATACTTTATAAGGCAGATAAAGGAAGAGCGTATGCTCAAAAACTACAACGACTTCCCCGTATATGTGGACAGTCCCCTTGCAGTTGAGGCCACCAACGTTTTTTGCGACAGCTATTCCGACTTTGACGACGAGGCGGCGTCGCTTATCGAAAACGGTATAAATCCGATAGCCTTTCCTAACCTTTATGTCTCCGTGACAAGTGAGGAATCAAAAGCAATAAACTCAGATCCCGCTCCGAAGGTCATAATTTCAGCGAGCGGAATGTGCGAGGCCGGCAGAATCCGCCACCATCTGAAGCACAATTTGTGGCGACCCGAATGTACGATTTTATTCGTCGGCTACCAAGCCGTAGGAACACTCGGCAGAGCCATAACCGACGGTGCGACGGACGTAAAGCTCTTTGACGAAAAAATCCACATAAGTGCGGAAATAGAGCAGCTTCACGGCATAAGCGGTCACGCCGACAACGATGGCTTGTTAAAGTGGATGAAAAGCTTTAAAGCTCCGCCAAAGCACGTATTTGTAAATCACGGCGAGGATACGGTGTGTGAAATATACGCCGCACGTCTTCGCGACGAACTGGGGCTTTCCGCGAGTGCCCCGTACAACGGCGAGGAATACAGCCTCACCGAAAACAAGGTTCTCGTTGAGGGAAACCGCGAAAAGATAGTTAAAAATACAGCCTCGCAAAACTCCTCTCGCCGCGTAAGCACGGTTTATGAGAGACTGCTCTCGGCACAAAAGCGTCTCCAAACGGTTGTGGCACATAATGAGGGCGGTGCAAACAAGGATCTTGCAAAATTTGCGGATCAGATAATTGCGCTTTGCGAAAAATGGGACAGATAAATGACCGAAATTACACTTAACAAAGATGAACATATCGAATATCTCAGCAGGGACTTGGGGCTTATCGTCTCAAAGGAGCACACCTTCGGCACGGACGCGCTGCTGCTTGCCGACTTTGCGTCGCCGAAACGATATGACATATGCTGCGACTTCGGTACGGGCTGCGGCATAATTCCCATGCTCTGGTACAGGGACGGCTGCGGAAAAGAAATATCGGCAGTCGAAATTCAGGAAAAGGCGTGCAGTCAGCTTACGCGCTCCGTCAAGGCAAACGATTTGCAGGACAAGCTCTTTGTGTACAATGCTGATTTGAAAGAAGCTCCGCGGATATTTCCGTGCGGAAAATTCGACGTTATAACGATGAATCCACCGTATAAGGCGGAAAACGCCGGAATAAAAAGCCAAAAGGAAAACGAAAAAATAGCCCGTCACGAAACGCTGTGTAATCTGCGTGACATAACAAAAGCCGCGTCGAAACTTCTGAAATTCGGCGGCAAGCTATGCATTTGCATACGACCCGAGCGCCTTTTTGAGACGATGGAGGCAATGAAGGAATATAAAATCGAGCCGAAAGCGCTGCGCCTTGTTGCAGCTTCACCCGAAAAGGCTCCGTGGCTGTGCCTTGTAGAGGGCAGACTCGGCGGAAAAACGGGCATAACGGTCAAAAACAATCTCTTTATATACAAGAGCAAGGACGTTTTGTCCGACGAAATGACAAGAATTTTAGGTAAATACAGGGAGGATATGTAATGACGGGAAAGCTTTACGTTGTCGGCACTCCGATAGGCAACCTCTCGGATTTTTCTCCCCGTGCCGCAGAGTGCCTCAGAAACTGCGATTTTATAGCGGCGGAGGACACAAGAGTCACCCTGAAGCTTTTAAACAGATTTGACATAAAAAAGCCGCTCATCAGCTATTTTGAGCACAACCGCCGTGAGCGCGGAGAAATAATTCTTACGCGTATTCTCGGCGGAGAAAGCTGCGCTCTTGTCACGGACGCAGGTATGCCGGCAATTTCCGACCCCGGTCAGGACCTTGTTGACATCTGCATTGCATCGGGAGTAAATGTTGTATCCGTCCCCGGCCCCACCGCATTTGCCACAGCCGTGGCGCTGTCGGGGCTGCCGTCCGGCAGATTTACGTTTGAAGGCTTTTTGAGCGTAAATAAGCAGAGCCGCTCCGAGCATCTTGACAGCATTAAGGAGGAAAAACGCACAATGGTGTTTTACGAGGCACCGCACAAGCTTTTACGCACGCTTAAGGACCTCTATGCCTGCCTCGGTGACCGCCGTATAGCGATTATTAAAGAGCTTACGAAAATCCACGAAAATGTTGAACGCACCACGCTCAAAAAGGCGTGCGAAAAATATGAAAACATACCTATCAAGGGTGAATTCGTATTAGTTATAGAGGGAGCGCCGCAGGCCGCTCCGGAGATTTACACGGTGGAGTCCGCCGTCGCGAAGGCAAGAGAATTCACAGATGGCGGAATGTCGAAAAACGAGGCGGCAAAAAACGCGGCAAAGCTCACCGGAATCAAAAAGAGCGACATATATAAAATCCTGACGGAGGAATAATAATGGAATATTGGTACTTGTGGCTGCTTCTTATCGTCCTGTGCATCATTACGGTATTTGTACTTAGCAAAGCCTCGGCGGCGGCTAAAAAGCACAACAACGAGCGTGACGCTCTTTTGAGAGAATATGACAGAAAGAAAGCTCTCAAGGATGAGTTTTCATTCTTAACGCGTGAAAAAGCGGAGAGTTCCGACCCGGAAACCCTATTCGAGGGTGTTTCGGCGGTCTTGCAGGCAAAAACAGAAAAGGCCGAAGACCCTGAAAAGGTATTCGGCAAATTTACAGAGGCGCAAAAATACATTTACACTCTATACTATTTTTTAGAGGATACCGAGAGCGATTCCCTCTCGTTCTTTTTCAGAAACAACGGTGAGCCGCTGACATTTCTCGCTTCAAAGGCACTCTGTGCCGTCGGCGAAAACGAGCTTTCTTTGATTGTCGAAAAGGAATTTTCGATGTACGATGAAAACAATGAGGAAGTCTCCGTGGACAAGGACGAAATTGAAAAACTTGACGGAGAATTCAAGGCGAAGCTTCAAAAGCAGCAGGTTTTAAACAGCATAAAAACATATATTATAAAAAATATCGATATGCTGTCTTAAAAGAGGGAGATAAGCTCATCCGCGGCTCTTTTCCGCCGCTAACTCGGCAGCTCTTTTGCGTATCAGCTTTTCCGAATGCTCCACAACGGTTTTTACGCATTTCGGTTCGGCGATATTCTTTTGCGATTCCTGATTTGCCTCGGCCATCAGCTCCCTTATTATATCCGTCATCAGCACGCTGCCGAAAACCGGACTTGTCTCGCAATCAAGCGATATCCACTTTTTCGGAATATAACCGCCGTTTGCGGCGCAAACAGCCATACGGTATATCGAAAGCGCAAAATAATCCTTCAGCTTTTCCGGCGAACCGCAGTTTATCATACTGTCATTGAGCATAACGGACGCGCGAAAAAGCGTACTCGTGCGGTATTCTCCGTCCTGCACGGTATCGGTCATATCAAATTCCTCGCTCAGAGAGCGTCTTGTATCGACCTGACCTAAGAGGTAATCGCAGCTCACGTCAAAAAAATTCGACGCGCGGCACACAAAGTCAAGGCTGCACTCCCTTATACCCTTTTCATAGTGCGACAGGAGCGACTGCGACACACCGAGCATTTTTGCGGCGTCCTTTTGGCTCATACCGCGCTCCCTGCGAAGCTTTGTCAGCCTTGCGGCAAATACGGAATTCATAAAACGTCCCCCAAATATTACAAATTGTATTATGATTATATATCAAATTAGACTGTTTGTACAGTATTATCCCCCGGAAGGAGCAAAGCAAAATGAAAGCTTATAAAATTCACCTGATCCGCCATGCCATGACAGAGGAAAATCTTGACGGCAAATATATCGGTCAAACCGATGTGCCGGCATCCGAATACGGGCTCAGGCAAATCAAAGACATCATAGATGAATACGGCGGCTATCCCGAGGTTGACGCGGTGGTTTCAAGCCCCTTAAAGCGTTGCACGGAAACCGCAAAGCTCATATATCCCGACAAAGAGCCCATGATTTTAAACGGGCTTATAGAGTACGACTTCGGCGAATTTGAGGGCAGAACCGCCGACGAAATGAAGGATGACGACGCCTTTAAAACTTGGCTGTCGGGTGAGCACCCGGAAACGCCCGTACCCTTCGGCGAAAGTCAGGCGGCCTTCAACGAGAGAGTCTGCTCATGCTTTGCCGGGCTTATCGACGGAATTATAAAAGCCGGCGTAGAATCGACCGCGGTAATAACCCACGGCGGAGTTATTATGTCGCTTATGACTGCATTTGCCATACCGTCGCTGCCCATGCACGAGTGGATGGCACCGAACGGCACGGGATATACCCTCAGGATAGACCCGTCCGTGTGGAGCCGCGGTCAGAAGCTCGAAACCTTTTCGGAATGCCCGGCCGTGGCACTTTCCGACGACCAGGAGCGTGAGTTATGGGACTTTTACCCGACAGAGCGAGACGACGAATACGATATAACCGAGGATGTATACGGCGATAGCCCCGATGAGGACGAGGATTTCTGGAAGGGCTTATAATCACTTCTTCTGCACGGCAGGTTTTTTCGGCGCGGCGATTATATAAAAAATTAACGGGCAGC
>ULZH01058890.1_pt1 | contig 19593 bp, 19 predicted proteins | sample 1962951 | NCBI WGS metagenome assembly ULZH01 (sample SAMEA4835884, study PRJEB28245) | human gut metagenome | biome: gut microbiome; material: fecal sample | place: Denmark | collected 2008
TCCTCTGCCAGTTCATATGGCAGAGCAGATATAAAACGAGGTTCGCCTATGAATACATTTATCAAAGGAATGGATTTGTCCACGCTGCCAGAAGTGGAACGCTGCGGCGGGAAATTCTATGATAACGGCAAGCCCGGCGACGCCGTTTCCATTCTGAAAAGCTACGGCATGAATCTGGTACGGCTGCGGCTGTGGAACGACCCCTACAGCGAAGACGGCGTTCCCTACGGCGCAGGCACCAACGACCTGCCGCGAACCGTGGCGATGGCAAAGCGCTTAAAAGCCGCCGGGGTCGATTGGATGCTGGATCTCCACTACAGCGATTTCTGGGCAGACCCCGGCAAGCAGACCATTCCCAAAAGCTGGCGGGGAATGGAGCCGAAGGCGCTGGCCGGAGCCGTCTATGATTTTACATTTTCCGTAATGACCACGTTGGCAAGCAGCGGCCTGCTTCCCACCATCACGGCGGTGGGGAATGAGCTGTCCAACGGGCTGCTGTGGCCTTACGGCAGGACGCCCAATTTTGAAAACATCGTGCTGTTCCTGAACGCGGGCATTCAGGCCGTCCGGGACGCCGCGCCGGGGGTAAAGATCATGCTGCATCTGGACAACGGCGGCAACAATACGCTGTACCGGACGTGGTTCGACAGCTATTTTGCCAGCGGCGGCAAGGATTTTGATTATATCGGGCTGAGCTACTACCCCTTCTGGCACGGCACCATGGACGACCTGCGAAACAACATGCAGGATCTTGCGCTGCGGTATCACAAGGACATGATCGTGGCCGAGGTATCCACGGGCTTTACGCTGGAGGATTACGCCTCCTACGAAAAGCTGGCGTCGGAGGAGCGGAAGGGCATGGCCACCAAGCGGGAGCTGGCGGAAAAGGTTCCCTATCCCATGACCCCGGAGGGGCAGAGCACATTCATGCTTGACATCATGAAGTTGATCCGGGACGTTCCCGAAAACCGGGGCAAGGGCTTCGTCTATTGGGAGCCTGCGTGGCTGCCCGTCCCCCGCTGCGGCTGGGCGAACGAAGCCGCACTGGCCTACACCGGAGAACAAGGCCCCGGCGGCAACGAATGGGCCAATCAGGCATTGTTCGACTACGACGGGAACGCTCTGCCCGCCCTGAAAACCATCCGTGATTTCGGATGCGACTTTGATTAACGATTTAATGACAAAAGGAGTTTTTCACATGATTACATTTTACAAAGAATACATGATTCAATACAATGAGCGTCCCGTGCAAGATAGTTATTCCAAGCAAAATGAGCGCCCCAAACAGATTGTCGTTACTTCAATCGTTGCAAATGGTAATTTCCATTGTATGTATGGCGAGCGAATCTATGATTCCTTAGAAGATGTCAAACACGACATCGATGAAGGAAGGTATGGTTGTTCAAACCCATTTTCACGCAAAGTATAAGCGCTCAACGACCACCTATTCGGGCAAATTAACAACCTCAGTAACTAGAATTTGCTGTTTAGTCTAGACGGCAGTTTAAGTAGATATCGGAGTTTACCGTCTTACATTTTCCTGAACATGGGGCATCTTGGATGTACGAGCTTCCATCTGTTGAAAAAGTGTGATAAGATACCCCAAAACAAATTTCGGCGGAGTACTAAGTCGGGACTCTGCCGTTAGCCCGCTTGGCGCGGAGCCGGGCGAGGATTATATCATAAGTCAAAGCAATCTAGTGTAGCCAGTACGGTAGAATTGCACTGTTTTCTTATATTGTTGCCTATTCCGAACCTATATCTGCACATATTTTGAAAATGTATATGCAGATAATCCGGGACAGAACCTTGCTATTCTGCATATAATATGATATAATTATATGCAGAAAGGCTGGTGCTGTATGAGAAAATTTGACTACTCCTTTTTGAATAATGGTTTGCTGCCAGCAAATCTTGTGAACCTCACTTCCAACATTGCAGCGCTGAAAACAATGGCGGGGGTGCGCAAGGACGAATATACGCAGATTTTTACAGAACTGGAAGCTGTCGCTAAGGTGCAGTCTATCAAAAGTTCTAATGCTATTGAGGGCATTGTGACCAGCGACGAGCGTATTGCCGCTATTGTCAATCAGAATAGTGCCCCGCTGAACCACAACGAGGCAGAGATTGCTGGCTACAGAGATGCTCTGAATGCAATCCATTTGGGTTATGCGCATATTGATTTTCGCCGGAGCGACGTCCTGCGATTGCACGAAATGATGATGAGCTTTGCAGGCTACGAGTACGGCGGACAGTATAAGACGGATGACAATGTAATTTTGGAAATTGACGCAGACGGAAACCGTCGTGTCCGTTTCCGGCCTACGCCTGCAAGTGAAACGCCGAAAGCGATGGAGCAGTTAGAGCTTGCCTATCTGGATGCCCGAAGCGATGCGAATATCAATCAGCTTCTTTTGATCCCCTGCGTGATTCTGGACTTTCTCTGCATCCATCCGTTCCGGGATGGCAACGGCAGAATGTCCCGTTTGCTCTCGCTGCTGCTGTTATATAAAAACGGCTTTGACGCAGGAAAATATGTGTCCTTTGAGGAACAGATCAACAACTACAAAGCATATTATTACGAGGCTCTGCGGCAATCCTCGGTTGGGTGGGAAGCGGGAGAAAACTCCTATTTCCCATTTGTTGAGAATTTCCTGTCCACGCTCTATATGTGCTATAAGGAACTGGACAAGCGGTTTGCAGTGGTACACGGTAAGAAGGTCACGAAGAAGGCTCGTGTGGAAGCGACTGTTCTGAATAACCTTACTCCAATTTCTAAAGCCGAAATTTGCAAGATTCTCCCCGATGTCAGTCCCACAACTGTTGAGGCCGTGCTCGGTGCCATGGTTAAAACTGGATCGATAAAGCGGATCGGTGCGGGGCGGGCGGCACGGTATATTAAGGCGTGAGAGGTAATTTATTATGAGTAAACAAAAAAGAAAAAAGCTAACATTTTGGTCAAAATACAAGATGCCTATTATTGCTATAGTTGCTTTTTCTGCTATCGTCTATGTCATTATCTACCTTGTATTCAAGGAGAATGGTATTTTCCCTGTTGGGACAGGCCTAGAAAAGAGTGATTGGCTCTCATTTTTAGGAGCTTATCTGTCTTTTATTGGTACTGTAATTGTAAGCTTGATTGCGATATTTCAGAGCATTTATTATAGTGAATTGAATGAAAGAAAGGATGCTGAAAATAGGAAGAAAGAGATACAGCCAATTTTCTCTGTTAAAATAGTTTCTATAGATATGCAGTTGGATGGAACGGCTGAGGCATTTAGCTTATATGATAAAGCTACGAACCCCATTCACAAAAATGTGAAAATTAGTGTTGAGAATGTCAATAGATTTCCCATTAAGCATATGATTGTATTTGACAAGTACATCACTCCACTTCTGAAGTGCAATGAGATACAATACGTTCACTGCGCATATTACGACTCAGTTGATGCGAAGAAATGGCCAAAGCAGATGGCAGTGTTGACTGACGAATACGAGCGTAATGACCAAGGTGTTCCTACATGGTTCAATGTCAACTACGAAGATGTTGATGGCAATGAGATGTTTCAGCGTTTTGAATTAAAGGATTTCGATGGGAAACTATACTATGCTCTTAACAGCATAAATGATGCGTAAAACTCCCTCTGCTATTTGTCTGAACAATGGTAAAATGAATTTATCAGCTTTGCAACAATCTGCTGGCTGGGAACATACGGCTGCTCCCAATAGCGTGAGTCCCAGGAATTCTGGGCGTTGTCGCCGAGAACGAAATAACACCCATCCGGTACGGTCAGCACTGCCTCCTCCCAAACCGGGATTGGGGTGGACATCATATATTCCAGCTGTGACAGATCTACCGAATCACCCGGGCAGGCAGCAATTCGCTTTACCAGCAAAACACCATCTTTCTCAAAAATGATGATGTCTCCCACTTTCGGCTCGCTATATAGCCTCAGGCCGAGGATGAAGCTCCCCTCATGCAAAGTGGGTTCCATGGAAGCGGAAGGAACATAGCCAATCAGAAAAACAGAGCGCAGCATGATATATATTAAGAGGGTCAAGACCAGTGGTACACACCATGGCTTGACCCTCTGCCATATTGATTTTCTCATACGGCCTCCGGGTATCCCAATGCCCGCAGTTCTGGAAGACCCTTGAGGTACTTCCTTGCTCTGGTCATCCACATTCGGACAGTACCGGGATCGGCACCTACGATGGTGCCGATCTCCTTGCTGGTGTATCCCTGAACCGTCAACTCAAGGCACTGGATGCCTTTTGCGGTTCCTCCCTGAGCCTTCACTTTTGCCTGCCCAATGGTATGACGCAGGTCGGAGGTCGTCAAAGGATCCGGATGCGCCGACGCTGCTTCGGAAAGAACGTCGACTGCATCTGTAGACTGCTCGTTCAGAACCAGTCTGGTGTTTCGGATCAATTCATCGCAGATCTCGTTCCAGATCAGTCTATACGCATAGGTCGAGAAGCAGCCGCCCTTGTCTGTCATGGCAGCTTTGCACAGACCGACACAACCGGTTTGGAACAGATCCTCATAACTGGGGGTCCCGGGCTGACCGAGTCGACGGACCTTCTCCTTGATGACCTTTCCCACCAGACCCATATTCGCTTCCACGATTTTCTGCTGCTCCGGTGTCATGACGCCTTCACATCCCCTTCCTGAGTCTGCTGTAGAGCGGCCATTTTACGCATATGGTACCAATTGACCTGCTTCTTGGCTTCCCGAATGACCAGATTACAGGACAATAGACTGAGCTGGGCAATGTGTGCCTGTTTCGCGGGAACACTAAGGATACCTCCGAGCCACTGGTAGGCATCGTGCTTGCTCATATAGCCGTGCTTGTATAATTTGTCGAACTGGCGGTGCGCTTCCGCCCGCAGCTCCCGCAGTTCCCGGTTCGCCACAGTTCCAAGGGGTATCTTGGTGCCGCGCTGGACACGGACATAGGAGTCGCACACAGGGTAGTTCTTGCACACGTAGAGCATGTCGTTGCGCGCATTTTCCCGGTAGATGCCATCGGCACTTCTTAGAATGGTATGACTGCCGCAGTAGGGACAGCGAGGGGCGGTTCTGTCGATTCCCTTTCGTTTGTTTTTAGGTTTCATTGTGATATACCTCCGTAAAATTAAAAAATACCGGAAGGAAGCAATACTAAAGCACGCTCGATGGGGTCGGATCCGACCGAGGCCTAAAGTAAGCAACCTTCCGGTAATCATGTTCAATTGACTTGCACCATTGGGGACCGCTATAACAACGCTAAGTCCGTAACGATTCCGCTACCCACCCGGGTGCGTCAAACGCCGGGAGCTCTTCCGGCGGATCGAAAGCCTGGGTGCAAGCCCCTGCCACACTTGCATTGTAGCACCCGGGTTTCAGATAGTCAATGGTTTGGGAAACGAATGAAAAAAGTTCTACTTATCGCACAATTTCCTGCTTCCCATACCCATTTCAGGCTCAGATTTCGTCATTTTCATCATCGTCCTCAGCGCAGCTACCCTCACGGCGCTTTTGGAAGATATGGATGCCGATAAGGACACCAACAGCAACGATCAGACCGCCGCCAAACAGTGCTAGATGTGCGATGGGAATGCCGGAGACGGTGCCATCAGCCATATCTGCTTCGACAGGAGCTGTACTCTCCTCAGGATACGCAGCTGCTTCCGTATCCTCGGTGGGTAAGGTATCAGCTGTATCTTCCGCTTCAGAAACTCCTTCTGTACGCTGTGCTGCATCAGGCTCGGGTATTTCGACTTCAGAGTTCATGCAGGTGAGAATGTAGCTGGTGCTGCCGCCGATTTCCAGACGCAGGATGCCATCTTCGCCAACGAGAATCACCCCAGGGTACATGCCGGCATCGGTTTTCAGTTCAAACGCAACACCGGCCCAGCTTTCGCCCAGCTGAATCTCCAGCTGTTCAGGCTGAACCACTTCCAGCTCGGTACCGTCAGTACCTTGGGCGGCCGCAGATGCAGGGGTGGGAAAGCACAGGATGCAGGTCATTGCCAGAACAAGCGCCAGACATTTCATAATTTTCGTTTTCATGTAAGTACCTCCGTTATTTGTAGTCAGTAAAAAATGTGATGTTTTTTAATTATTTTCATTTACCCTTTCACAGATCACAAGATATCGCTGCCTGCCTCCGGATGCGTAAGGGTGGCAGGTCAACAGTGTGACAAGTTCCTGACCGGGCTTGATCAGGATCTGCTCAACTTCGTTTGGCTGAATAATCTGGATTTCGGCCACCCTATACTGGAGCGTTTCCCAGAGGTTCGTAATGATGACCTCGTCGCCGGGCTGCAGCTTATCCACATACCGGAAGTAAGAGGCGCCGCCCCATCCCCGATGGCCGGCAATGATACAATTTGTGTTCTTTCCTCCGATGGGGATACTGGTTTGACCTAAAAGAGCAGCACCATCGGCCATGTGACGGTAGTTTGCGCCCAGAAACACCGGCATCTCCAGCTCCAAGGCGGGGATAGAAATCACGGCAAAGACTTCGCTTTCCAGACCGTAGTCAGCCAGAACGAAACTGGGGTCTTCATACGCAAGTTTGCAATCCAGCCCTTTTTGGCCATTGATATAGATTTCTTTATTGTAATCGACCATATCCCGCCATAAGTCAGTATAGGTATCCGGCTCGGTAGGTTCCGGCGAATCTGAAGGCGTATCCTGATCCAACTGACTTTCAGATGGGTATGGTGAAATTGGGTCAGTTTCAACGCGACTCAGGAATTCCTCAGCGGTCCGTTCGATTTGCCGGTCGACCAGATATCCTCGAATATATGGGTATAGGAGAACTCCCAGACCGGAAAGAAAAACAAGGATCATAAGGATAAGTACAAGGTATTTAAGCTTTTTCATACTTGCCTCGCTTTCTCGGCCGGAATTGCTCACGCTGACGTGTTTTTCTACGGCGTCTGCGCTTCTGGCAATGGCTGCCCCAGATGCAGAAGACTAAAATTACAGCAACAGTTGCGATGCCAAGCAGGATGCCTTTGATATACTGCTGTTCCCAAGTGGATGCGGGGGTATCTTCCACCTGCAGTTTCTCTGCGGTGATGACTTCGGCCTCCTCGTAGGGGATGCGTGTCCCGCGAACGAGCAGGCGGTGGGTATTGATGCCAAAGGGGGTGCAGGTGACCAGCGTGCAATAGTCCTCACCCTCGGTGATTCCGAGGAAAGAGGTATCGTAAGGCAGGACGGTATGGATGGCATCCACCTGATAAGCAAGGGTTTCGTCCAATACCTGCAGGTAGAACACATCGCCCAGCTCCAGTTTGTCCAGATCGGAAAACATCTTCTGTGTGGCCATACCGGAATGCCCCGTCAGGACGGTGTGCGTACCTTTGCCGCCGACCGGCAGAGAACTGCCAAGAAGATGGCCAACGCCGATATCCAGAGTTTTTGAATCAGTACCATGATAGATTGGCAGATTTACCTGAATCATGGGAATTTCAATATAGCCCATGATCCCATCACCTGCCAGATTCAACAGGTTCTCGTAGTCCTCAGATGCCCACAGCAGTGCCTCTTTGGAGAATGCATCACTGAGCTGTGTGCCGGGGGCGATGGCTGTGTTATACTCATTTGCATAACGTTCGGCCAGAATGATCTCAGAGTTGTCGACCTGCCGCAGCACTTCCAGATACTGTGTATGGATCTCAGACTGGTGCCGGCTGTTATACCAGTTGCTGATCAGCGGATACAAAGTGATCCCGAGGGCAAACAAAAATACCAGTATGGCGCAGGCGATTGTGAGCTTCTTACGCGCTTTGGAAGAGAGACGGATGGATTTCGGAACTTTTTTCGGCATAAAGATGTCAAAATCCTTTCCTTTATAGGTGTAGAGACGGGAAGGAAAAGCCAGTTCATCAGTTATAGCTTATGAACCATAGGACGGAAACGGAGGGGACGCTGGTTCCCCTCCGTTATCTGCGCTTAGTTGGAATTACACTTCTTCCGGAAAACCATCACGATGACAACGGCTGCGCAGGCCATCAGCAGGATGCCGATGATACTGAATGCCATAGTGCCGGAATCGCCGGTCTGCGGCAAATCAAAACCGCGGGTATTGATGACTTTCAGAGGAACGATGGCATTTGCACTGCCGTCATCGTCCAGCATGTTGACATTCTTGCTGTCGACAGTGGCGGATGCGGTCAGCAGGTGGTGCTCCAGATGGGGCTGAGGCATATTCTTGAGGTTGCCGGTGTCTTTGATAATGGCTGCATACCGGGGATCGTTCTGAACCAGCCCCAGCAGGTCGGAGGAGTAGATGTCACACAGTTCCGTGGCTTCGACCTGAGAAATGACGATTTTGATGTTGTCCTTGAGCAGCGTATAGCCATTATCGGTTCGGACTTCAGTTACAGTATAAGCATCGTCCTCCAATCCCTTGACAATGACCAGCCCCTCACCGTCAGCGTTCTTGACGGGAATGAAGTGCGTAGCGTCTTTCTTGTCGGCTACATGGCCGACCACATAGTAGACACCCTCGTCTTTGTTCAGCTCCGCCTTGACATAGTACTTATCGGAATCATTCTGCATGATGAATTCAACGTTGGCATAGTCGCCCTTGGCGTCGGAGAAGAGCTTTACCAGCTCTACGGCATAGGTGAAAATGTGCGCATCGTCAACCAGCGTGTCGTAGTAATCCTGGGAGGAACGCTTCCAAAGCATGACGACCTCGTTGGGATTACCGGAATTGCCGTAAACAACGGAATCATCAGAGTGCATGGTAGCCTTGTAAGTGATACGGACGGTGCAGTCGGAGTAACCGGAGTTTATCATGGAGGCACCGGTGTAAACGCGCTTGTTGGTGTTGATTTCATTCAGGCCCTGAGCGGTCATTTCAATGGTCATAACGGACTCGTTCTTGGAGGTGCTGGAATAGGATACTTTGAAGTAGCCCTTAGACTCATCCCAGCTATCCAGCAAATTGGTGCAGGCGGCATCGGAGAAGAACTCAATGAGAATATCGTTCTTGTTATAGCTCAGACCGGGAGACAATGTATCAATAAACGCCAGCTCGCTGTAGTAGGTACTTTTGCTGGTAATGGAGGCGAGCGTGGAGAGGATCTGGTAGTCGATGACGTCGCCGTCAGAAGCGGTTCCGGTGTTGGCATAGCCATCGGTGACGTCATTGGTGGCGCCCTTGTGTTTGCCGGTGTCGTTCACATTTTCCCGCAGGCTTTTGGTGAGGGTAGGAATGCCGGTCAGGTTTTTCGGATAAATGGTCACATCGTAGAGCCAACGGGTATTGCCATCGGTGGCATTGCTACCGGAAACGGGACTCATTGGGATGCTGAGGAAGAAGGGGGCGCAGGTGGAAGTGACCATTTCAGGACACTTGGTCTCGGCAATGATATAAAGGCCAAGATCCAGATTGTTGGCCTGAGACTTACCGTAGGCACCGGTCAGGGGCATTGCGGTACCGCCATTGTTGGCAACGTAGGTTTCCAGTGCATTCTTAACGGTGGTGGAATTGTTCTGCAGAGCCTGTGCCAGAGCGTCAATCAGAACGTCGCTCTGATAGTAGTATTTCGCGTTATCCAGATGGTCAGCATTGGTATAACGATCAGCGCCATTTTCCAGCCCCAAAACAGTCAGCAGGTCTGCACCGACAGCCTTGTCGATGCCATACAGAATTTCAATATGGTTATCGGCATCACCATCGTTGGCGGACTCGGTGTACTGAACAATGTCACCGACGCGCAGGTATGTGAACTCGACGCCCTTCACGGCATAACCGTAGCTAACCTCGCCATTGCCAAGATCAGCGCTGTTATCATTATCGCCGGCACGTTTGGACTCGCCCAGAGTTTTGTTGACGTTCTCGTCGTATACGCCGGTGGAGACGTAGGAGGAATCCCACACACCATCCTTTTCCGCGTTTGTAAGGTCGTATTTATACAGAGTAAGGCTGCCCTTGGCATCGAGGTCAATGGCTGTGTTGGGGACATCAGCAGCATGGGCGGCGGGGATACAGGAAACGATCATCATGATCGCAAGGCACATGGCCAGAATCTTTTTGACAGACTTCATAATGGTTAATACATCCTTTCAGTGTTGAAAAAGTAGTTTGTTGGTTGGCATCCATTTTGGAAAAAGAAAAGGCGCCGGGGGGACCTCGGCGCCAGTAGAAAAAACGCATATTCATTTTCTCCCGTTACTGCTTCTTACGCTTGGTTACGAACAGAATCGCACCGCACAGGCTGCAGGCCAGAATCAATGCGATGGGCATGAGTACCAGAGACTTGGAGCCGGTTTCGGGAAGCTCATAGGTACGTACATTTACGACGGTCAAATCAACGGTGTACTCCTTATCGTCGGGCAGCCCGCCTTCATAGGCGGTATCCGCAAGCAGCTGGAAACCATCGGGTGCGGCAGTTTCGGTCAGACGGTAAAGGCGTTCCGGATGCAGACCGGTGAATTCTACCAGACCGGTTTTATCCGAGATGAGGCGGCCATCTGTGAGGCCCTCGCTGGAGCAGGTGCCTTCTTTCGCATAACCGGAGTTGGAATAAACAACGGGTAGCCAAGAGGTACCGTCCACGGACCATTCCAGCAGGAACTCAGCGCCAGCCAGAGGCTCACCTGTGGTATCGACCTTCCGAATTGCAATCTTGCCGGAGCGGAGAGAATTTGTGAAGCGTACCTCAGCAGTCCTCCCTTGGACGACAGTGACGGATTGGGGATTTTCCGAAACGCAGATGTAAGGACTGTCATCGGGGATTACCTCTTCAACGGCATAAGTACCAGGATAGAGGTTCTCACTGACAATGAGACCGGATGCGTCTGTGATGAAGGGCGAGCCTTTTATTTCGTCACCGTTGATGTCTCTGACGATGAAGGTCCATCCCTCAAGAGAGCCGCTGGAGGGCATGGACTTTATGACTTTGATTTTGCCGTACTGGGTGTTGACAAAGGTGATATCCACATCTTTGTGGGGCAGAATTTCAAACTCTTTAATGGACTCATCCACAAGCCAGTACTCATTTTCAAAGCGGCCTTCGGTGTCTCCGGATTCTCTGGCATAATAGATGCCGGGGTCAAGATATATACCGACCTTGCCGTCGGCATTTGTGGTAACGGTAGTCACCTTTTGGGTACATTCTTTATCGGAGTAAATGGTGATCTCCCAGCCTTCAAGGGACTCGCCGGTGTTGGTAGACTTATGGAACCAGCCCAATCCCTGCTCACGGTTATGCCATGCATCTTCTGTGGCCTTGCCTGCAATGATCGTGACGGAGTGGTATCCCAGCTCGCAGTTCCAGTAGTCGTCACCGTTGGAAAGCTCCAGAACGGTATAGCTGCCGGGCTTGAGTTTGCCGGTGCTGGCATACCCCGTTTCGTCGGTGGTATAGTCGCCCACGACATTCCCGTCCGAATCCTGAACGCGGAACGTCCAGCCGCCGAGCTGATTGCCAGTGTTCGTCGTCTTACAGAAAACCAGAATGCCAAATTGTTCGTTGGTGTATTCGACTTCGGACTGTGTACCGGCAGTAATCGTAACCTGCTTTTCGACAACAGCATCGTAAGTCCAGTATGTTTCATCTCTGTCGTGAATCTCAACGACGTAATACGTGCCGGGTTCGAGCTTACTGGATGCTGCATAGCCGTCCTCACCGGTTGTAATGGTTTCTACCAGCTCCCGGTCTGCATCCAAAATCTGGAAATTCCATCCTTCGGGGCTTCCGTCAACGGCATTCTTTTTTACGCGAAGATCGCCATTGTGGGTATTGCTGAAGGTCACAGATACCGTCGCATTCGCTTTGACGGTGATGGCCTTGACAGAAGAATCACAGACCCAGTAGGGATCATCCACCGCAATTTCCTTTGCATACAGCTTCTGGGGAGACAAGCCATCTATCACAATGGTGCCGTCTTTGCCTGTTGTAAAGGGGGAACCTTCGATTGGTTGCGTGCAGGCGACATCCGTATAGATCCCAATCTGCCAGCCGGAGAGGTTCTTTCCTGTATTGGTCTGCTTGATCAGTCTGACGGAACCGGGTTCCAGAGAGTTATGGAAGCTGACAGAGGCGGTGGTACCGTAGGTAATCGTCACCTTTTGGGGGTTGTCGCTTGCACAGCTGTACATTGCCTCAATATCATCGTCACGGTGTCCAAGCTCCTTGACATAGTAGGTGCCGATTTCCAGACCGGTAACGGAGATGGCACCCTTGGAATCCGTTGTATGGGGGCCGGACACCAATGTGGTGCAACCGGAATCGGAGTAGATTCCAAATTCCCAGCCTGCCAGATTCAGCCCGTCGCTGGTCGTTTTGGTCAGACTGAAGTTTCCGGTTTTGATCTTATTGATGAAGGTAACAGAGGCTGCTGCACCCCCGGCGATGGTTACTTTCTGCGGATTGGTGCCGGAACACACATACTTCTCGTTTACAGAGGAATCCGTGTGGCCGATTTCTTTCACATAGTAGGTACCCGGGGTGATGCCGTCGACCGAAATGCTGCCGTTGGCATCCGTTGTATGAGGGCCGGAAACCAGAGTCGTGCAGCCGGAATCGGAATAAATGCCAAATCGCCAGCCGGAAAGATTCGACCCGTCATCCGTTTTCTTTGTCAAAGCCAGCCTGCCGGTATTGAGCTTGTTCACGAAGCTGACAGATGCCGTGCTGCCGTTGATAATCGTAACCTTCTGAGGATTTGTGCTGGAGCATACGTACAGGCCCTCAATACCGGAATTGGTATGCCCCAATTCTTTGACATAATAGGTGCCAGCGGTAAGACCGGTAACGGAGATCCTGCCACTGGAATCTGTAGTGTGAGGGCCGGAAACGAGGCTGGTGCAGGCAGAGTTGGAATAGATCCCAAACTTCCATCCGGATAAGTTCTTACCATCTTCCGTGGTTTTCGTCAGACTGAGATTACCAATCGCTTGCCCTTTTAATTTGAAATAGCCAGTCAGCGTACCGGACTCAGGACGGTATAGATTGATCGTCGTCTGGTAAGAGGAACCGGACATGTACCAAAGAGAATAGGCCGAGTTTTCAGCAGAAGGAATCGTCTTCGTCGCTTTGAAGACAGTAGACTCGGAGATGGTGCCAGTCTGGGAGATATAAAGCGTGTTGCCGGATTTGCGGAACTCTGCGCCATTGCCATTCGTGAAGCTGAACCCGGACAGAACTCCATTGGAGTCGTAGACACTGGTTTCGTCTCCGGTCAGCGCAATGGTGGGTGCAGAGCTGCTGGAGCTGGAGGTAAAGCTCGGAATCTTCAGGGCAGCCTGAACGTAGCTGACCAGAGAGTTGTAGTTCGGGGCAAAGTAAGATACGGAGGCAGCACCGGCGTTGTAGAAAATGTTGCCTGCAGTTCCGCTTTCGTTGGCAGAATTCAGGACGAATGTTTCCGGATCCCGGAGACCGCACACAATTTCGTAAATGAGGAATTGCGTTGCGATTCTGAGCGGGACATGACAGACATGACTCTTGCTTCGCAGCAGAGCCCTTCGTAGATCCGGTATGTGCCATCGCGGGTCTGATTCAGGTAGTAATACCGGCGTTTCGTAGCCATGGCGTCTTTTCGGCTGCCGACTGCCAGACCGGTATTGCGGTCAATGCCTTTGACAACATAATCGATTTCAGATCCGAGTCGCTTGGTAAGCAGGTAATGGTAGACTTCATAGGGGTCCTGCCCCCGCAAATCCTTGGGCAGGTCAACAATCATGGAGGCCATAATGACGACCTTATAATCGCCATGGAAAATTACAGCGCGCGACTCACCCTGACCAGAATGCTTTTCAACACCCTGAATTCTATCGGTGAGATAGCGCCCGGTTTTCAGAGACTCGACCAGATCCAGAAACTTATCTCTGGCCTTATCGATCTCAGTCTGGATGCCGAGCGCGTCGTCAATCGCCAGAACTTCCATATTGGGCATGGGAACATTGAGCCGTTGCCTTGCCTGCCGGGGAGATGCGGTGGAATGAGGAGCTTCGTTGCTGCCTTCGGGAGCTCCGGAGGTCTCGCCAGTGGATGCTTGATGCCGGGGCGGAACTTTCAGGACAGAATCGGTCTGGGACGGTTCACTGTTTGGAGTTACGGGCGCATCATCGGGCGGTAGGCTGTTTTCGGTTGTGGACATAGGGTTTCCTCCTTTTGATAAATTAAAACTCGACGGGTGGCGTATCAGAGCGACTGAGTTTTCTGCCGCGTGACTCCCGTCGTGGCTTTTTGTCCGGCTCGTTTTCAGAACCGGTCTGGGGTGTGGGCGTATAACGGATTCTTGGGCAGTAATCCATGATAGAAGTCCGTATCATTTCTTTGGACATGGGATGACGGGTATAGTCAAACTTGTTCAGCAGCAGTAGATTCTGACCACGAATAATGACCAACATTTGTTCATGCGGAAGGCGAAGAACTTCATCCGGGGTGAGGAGCTTACGCTTTCCTTGCCCCTGTGTTTCCCGGTACTGGGGAATCACCTGTGCGACGGCTACGGTTTTCTTCACGGTCATGGTGGAATCCACAACGATGCACATTTCGCCGCTGCGGTCAGATATGTAATCCGCAGTAACATCATCCGTACAGCCGAGCATAAGCTGGATGTCGCAGTTGCCGATGATTTCGGACCAAAGATTGTTGGGATATCGGTTCTGAAGCTGGCCAAGACTCTGAACAGCGAGCATGACCCGAATATCCCGGGAGCGGATGACGCTCAGGGAACGGCAGAAATCTGAACCGTCCGGTGCGCCGCCGATCCGACCGATGTTATTGAACTCGTCCAGAATCAGATTCACGGGTACAGGACACCGCCCGCCGGGGGAAAGATCGGCAAAGCGGGTCAGCTTGATAAACAGGAATGAAAAGAAAAGCGAGGAAAGGAACGCCATGGATGTTTCCTGATCGCTGAGAATGATGTAATAGGCGCATTTGTGACTGCCCGGCGCGGTAAGATCGATGTCGGAGAAAGAGACGAGCTGCTTTACGGCCTCGTTCTGGAGTACCAGTAATCTGGTACCCAGACCGAGAATGATACCGGATTTGACCGTATCACTGGACTGGGAAAACAGATTGAAAGGCGCCCGGGCCGGATGGTCCGGCGGCAGTTTCTCAAACATGATGGTCAGCGTTTTTTCGGAGTTGTGGGTCAGCAACTGGTAAACGTAGGCCAGATTTTTTCGCTCCGGCGGGAGCGTCTTGTCCAAGTCGGTATAGAGAACCAGCGCTTTCAGCAGGTTCGCCTCACCGTTATCCCAGAAATGATCGCTTTTGCCGTTGCTTGTGTTGCCGATAATGACGTTTGTGAGAACCTGAGCCATCATGGTGTTTCCGTTCAGGTCGGACATGCAGTTCCATGAGTCGCCGTGCAGGGGGTCAACCAAGTTCAGCACCTTGACCTCATACCCGTTTTTTCGGAATAGCTCGGAGGTGTCACTGTACATCTCCGACTTCGGATCCGCAATCAAGGCGGACTCGCCTCGGCGGATGATAGAAAAGAGCGCATTGCGAATGACCGCTCTGGACTTCATGGTGCCGGATGCGCCGAAGATGGCGCAGTGACGGTTGAGGCGGGTGTCCTCCGGCAAACATACCAGCTGGCTTTTTCGCTCACCAAGAATCATGCCGGCAGCCTTTTCCGGGGTGGACAGTTCCAGAACGGATTTCAGCTCTTTCTCGGTCATCCAGTCCGCGGTACCGTAAGTGCCGGCCTTGCTCTTAGTAAATCCCCGGTCGTCATACTGGTTTTGGGAAAACTTCTCGTGAACCTTCACATAGATCACAATACCGGCTCCGACGGCTACGATCAGGAAGATCGCTTTGACGCCGTTCCAACTGAAGGCATTCAGAAGGCACACAGCCGGATTCCAGTCTGGGGCAGCAATCTGTGTTTGCCCCCACATACCGCCGGACTCCATCCAGATAGTATAGTTGGTAAACACCTGCCCCAGCAGACCGCCAAGATAGAAAAGCGCCCCGCATCCGAGGATGGAGGCGACTATAATTGCGGCCTTGCGCTGTTTTTCATTCATCTGCATCACCGCCTTTCGGGCAGAGGGCATCTTCTACCATATCCATTATTACCGTCTTAATGCTGACTTTCGGCCCAACGACATTCCGGACAAAAGCGGTTTGTTCCGGGAAACAGATAACGGCTGTTTCCTGTTCGATTCCTTTTACGCCGTCGATAAAATGGTTCAATCGGGTGATGTCGCTGTCCAGAAACGAAAACAGATAAATGCCGTTCTCACGAGCGTCATACTCGAAAACGCCGTTACCATAGGACCTGTCGTCCGGATCGAACAGGAGATCCAGCAGCGTTTCGTTCCAGTCTGGGGTAGTCAGTATTTTCAAAAGGCGCACGCCAAATCCATTCAGCGGGACGAAATAGAGATGGTCATAGATGACGTTAAACTCTGTTTCCGCTCGTTTGGTTTTCCATAGGGTACGCAAGGTTATTTCAGCGATCTCATATCCCGCACCCAAAAGAATGCCCGACTGCACATCATCCACGGCGGCATTCATCCGTGCGATCTCTGTAAGGTGGAGCCTGACCTTTGCCTCGCCTCTGCCATTCCAGTTCATCAGGTAATCACGGCTGTTGTATACGGCATAGCAGCCACCGGGGTAGAACAGCGCACCCGTTATTCTGGAAAAGCTGGTTTTGTTGACATCATCGTCGCCCACATACTTGAGTTCTTTGCTGATGTAGAAAGAAGGGGCATCCGTTACGACTTTACGAATTGTGACCATCTGAAGCTGGGGCAGCTTATAGGGGCAGGTCTCGAATCCTGCCAGTTTAATCAGGGCAGCGGATTCGGCCACCCGATGGAAACGATCCAATCGCTTGGCCTCTCCGGCATGATTGTGGCGCAAGTAATTTTGGGTATAGTAAAGGGCGGCATCCGGGTTCACGACCTCAAGGATATTTTGTCCTCCCTTGGATAAGCGGACAGATTTGCTTTTGCCCTTACCGGTAATCAGAAGAAGGCGGCAAATAATCTTGTCGGCATGGCCGGGGATACGATACTCCTGTCGTTGGGCGTGTTTGTGGATCAGTTTGCGCCATACCTCTTTGCTTCCTAAAAGCTGCAAAGAACACAGCGGATACTCCCCGACATAGGAAAGAAACGTGAGCAATCTGTACACATGAGAATCCTGCTTTATGGTGGTCATGTTTCCTTACCTCGAAGTGGAGCATTTTCGTCCCCATGCCTGCTCCTCTTGGCTAAATCGGATCGATTCGGAGACGGGATTTTCCTTGGGACACAGAGCTTTTTCGCATTTCGGGGCGTGTAGATAAGTCGCTGCGGGAATTTACCCCTGTTTTGGGATAGCTTTTTCTTGCCAAAAAGTGGTTTGCGCATGGAGCTTCACCCCCTCGTCCGGGAAATTCTTTTCTGCTTCATACCAACGCATAAAGTCCTGCTCAGGTACGACATAAACCTCGGTGCGTTCCGTGCTGCCCGCAGCGCTGCAGTAGTAATGCCGACAGCGCAGCGGCGCGTCATCTGTCATGACATACAGGGCTACAATGTCCGTTACGAAATTGGTTTCAATGTTGTCGTGATCCCGGTGCCTGCGCTCCGGTTCCTCCCGGTCATAGATGTGACGGTAGATGATTACACAGTCGTCAAAGCGGACGGGAGATCCCTCATTGAAAAAGCGCTGCATGGCAGGCCCCAAAAAGCCCCGGATGTATTCGACGGAGCCTTTGCCACGCTCCTTTCGGGGAAGCAGTCGGGGAATCCGGAGGGAAAACCAGCCATCCTCGGTAAAGCCAAGTCGAACCAAATGGTCCTCGTCTTCATACAGAACCACGATTTCGTAAGCTGTTTTATCCTTCAGGAAGGAAATCTGTGCCGGGGCATCTGCTTGCCAGTGGGCTTCGGGAGCAATTTGCTCAATAAACTGGAGCAATACCCAGACGGCGGTAATCATTCGCTGCTTCGGCTCGCAGTATTGATCGACTGCCAGATATTCACCATCTTCTATAGCGGCAATCCTGCGGGCATGCTTCATGTTCTGCACAAGCCTGTTGACAGAGCGCTGCGGTCTGTAGTAGAGCAATCCGCGAATTTGCGGCCAACGCAAAGGCCCGTACTGACTGAGCCACCGTAGGATCAGGCGTTCGTCTTCCATAAGAGCCATGATTTATATTCCTCCTTGTACTTATTTTGGGCGTTATACGCATAAACGGGAAAATGCGTACAACGCCCGTTGATTATGTGGCTTCTTTCTGGCGCTTCCGTAGAATCGCTTCCAGCTCTGCCCGGTCGGTGGTAATCATTTCTTTTTCCTCCACGGAGGCTTTGATAACCACAGGAACCTTATCGGACTTCCCGGAGTACACAGCTATGCATAGTTGCATTTGTTGCTGCATCGCTTTTTGATTCTGACTGTCAGGCCGGTGATATCTTTTGTTTCAATACCAATCAGGATCCAGTTGTCAGCCATCTCAAGCCGTGTCGGGATCCATTCTCCGTCTACCCGCACTTCCATTCGCGTTCCGCAGGAGAGAAAACCGTAGTAGTCATTTAAGCCAAACCGAATGTTCATGCGACCGCTATCGGTGTCCAGTACAAGCGTTCCCTGCCTTGTGGACGCCTCTTTTCCATCGGCGGCAAGCGACGCCATTTGCTCAATATGATACTGCTGCCGAAGGTATTCATCAAAGATAGTACGGCGGATTAGTACCTTCTTGCCTATCTTGTAGACAGCGCCTGCTTCGTGAGCCAATCTGGTGAACATCTTCAAGCCCAAACCGTAATAATCTGCGCCTTGATAGTAGGTGATAAACTCATGCTTCATGATCTCAATATCCTCATCATCCAGCTTATCAGAAAACATCCACAGGTTCCCGCTCATTGTTTTTCCTCCGCTTGCGTAAGGGTACTGGGCTCGTGAAACTGCTCCAGATACTGATCGAAGATATCCCGGTTAATCAGCACAGTGCCATCGATACGATAAATAGCGCCTGCTTTGTTGGCCATCTCCAGAAGCTTCTTATGGTGGATGCTGTAAACAATCTCCGCGTCTTTATACCTTAGAAATTGCCGGCGCAGCCTCTTTGCATGCTCACGAACATCGTTTCGCTTTCCAAGTTCAAAGTATTCTTTTGTCTGTTCACTGATCATTCGTTCAAAATCCTTTCAAATTGGAATTTGTCAAGACAGATGCTGCAACCTGCAAAAAGAAAAGGACACTTTCTGGAAATTCGTACAGAAAGTGTCCTCAAATGATACATGCTGTTTTGCGCTGGGGTCTAACAAAACTTCATCCTGCGTCACATCACTTCGTATTGATATACGAAATTGTTGTCAATTTGTTGTCAACTGAAGAATATGAGGGCAAAAGTTATTGCAGCGCAATGACTTTTTAGTCTTGGGGCTTCATAGTGGGGAACAGGATAACCTCCCGAATCGTATCGGCGCCGGTGAAGAGCATGACGGCGCGGTCGATGCCCATGCCCATGCCGCCCGTGGGGGGCATGCCGTATTCCAGCGCGGTGAGGAAATCCTCATCCAGCATCTCTGTCTCGTCGTCGCCCCGCTCACGCTGCTCGACCTGCTTCATGAAGCGCTCCCGCTGGTCAATGGGGTCGTTCAGCTCGGAATAGGC
>ULZH01023896.1_pt1 | contig 19175 bp, 20 predicted proteins | sample 1962951 | NCBI WGS metagenome assembly ULZH01 (sample SAMEA4835884, study PRJEB28245) | human gut metagenome | biome: gut microbiome; material: fecal sample | place: Denmark | collected 2008
AGTGGATATTCGTTTATCCAGGTAAAAACAGTGAAGATGGGAATGTATGAAGATTATGATTGTACAAATCGATTTTATATTTCATTAGGGTTTAAAGAATTTGAAGTCCTGAATTCGTTGTGGGATGAAAACAATCCTTGTCAAATTTACGTAATGGGGATATGAGGCGGCAAAATGGCGTCAACTAAAGAATATTTAGATTTTATAATGGGGCAATTATCAAATTTAGAAGAAATTACGTATCGAGCTATGATGAAAGAATATATCCTCTATTATCGAGGAAAAATTGTTGGTGGTATATATGATGATCGATTACTTGTTAAGCCTGTAGAATCCGCAATTCATTATATGTCAAAAGTTCAATATGAATTACCATATGATGGAGCCAAAGAAATGTTGTTGGTAGAAGAAGTGGATGACCGGAAATTTTTGGAAGGCTTGTTTCAAGTGATGTATGATGAGCTTCCAAATCCAAAAAAGAAGAAATAAACTATGAATGAGTTACTATTTTCCAAGAAATATTATGTTAGAAAACTACAAAAGAATGATATTGATCAAATATATGGTCTTTGTAGTAAAAATCACTTATATTATCAATATCGACCTCCTTATGTGACAAGAAAGAGTATTGAATCGGATATGGTGGCTCTTCCAGACAATGTTGATTTTAAGGATAAGTATTATGTAGGATATTTTAAGAATGAGAAGTTAATTGCAGTCTTAGATTTAATTGATGGATATCCAAAAAAGGATATTTTATTCATTGGATTCTTTATGATGGATATCAGTATACAAAAGAATTGGGTTGGAAGTGCAATAGTCAATGAACTTATTGATTATTTAACAACACTTAAAGATAAGGAAGTTCGCTTAGGTTGGATAAATGGAAATCTTCAAGCTGAACACTTTTGGATTAAGAATGGTTTTTGTCCTATAAAAGAAGGTCGTGTAGTACTTGCGAATCGACTATTAAATAAATTCTTTACTGATTGATAGATATTTATCGGCATAGATACTTTCTTTTTCCCAGATGATGTCAAAGTCGTGTTGTAACTTAAAATCATCTAAAGTAATTTCTTTGAGTTCTTTTGATTTTAATTCTTTTTCTACAGCTATCTTATATAGAAAAGAGATTCCACAATCTTTTTTCAACAGATTCATGATGGTATGCATATTTTCTACTTGTGTATAATGTGTGAAATTTGAAAGGTGTAATCCGTGGGCAATTAGACTTTGTTCAAGAATATTTCTTGTTCCAGAACCTTTTTCACGAACCAAAAGATGTTCAGATATTAGATCATGAATCGTATGGGGTTCTTTATTAAATTGATGGGATGTAGCACAGACGGCAATATAGTCTTCTGTGCTATATTTTATATGAGAATAGTTTTCTTTTGGATAATTTCCTTCGACAATAGCCATACTGATTTGTCCATGGTCAAGTAATTCGAGCAGATTAGATGTGTTGCCATAGTGAAGGTGGATATTGATTTCAGGATGATTTTGAATAAAGTTTGCTAATTTATCTACAATCGCATATTCACCGATAGTCATAGTGACTCCAATGGAGAGAGTTTCAATGTTGGATGTAATATTGTTGATTTCATTCATTAAGGCTTGTTCATTATTTTTCATTGTTAATAAATGTTTATATAGTATTTGACCAGATGGAGTTAGACTTAATTCTTTATTCTTATAATTGAATAGGATTGTATTGTATTGTTTTTCTAAAAAATGAATATGTTGCGATACAGCAGGTTGTGTGATATTTAATTGTTTGGCGGCCGTTGTAAAATTTAATGTTTTGCATACAGTAAGAAATGTTTCAGTTCGATAATCTAGCATATGTACCTCCAATGATAAGAAAATATTATTATTCGATAGAATTATATAATTTTACCTTATTGTTGTATAGTGCTACAATTCTCTTCATGGAGGGAATTATTGAATGAATTTTATTAATAAATATGGAAAAGGCATTTTAATTTGTCTATTGATTGCGATTCCATCATGGATCATAGGAAAAATGTTTCCGGTTGTTGGTGGTGCTGTCATTGCGATTCTTGCAGGTATGATTATTGCGATGTTTTGGAATGATAAAAAATCTGCCGAAGCAGGGATTAAATGGACTTCTAAAGTGATTTTACAAACAGCGGTTGTATTGCTTGGATTTGGGATGAATCTAGGTGTTATATTTGAAACAGGGAAACAGTCTTTACCAATCATTGTTTGTACAATTACTACATCTTTAGTACTTGCGTGGGTTATGAAAAAGGTTTTAAAAGTGCCTTCAAATACATCGATTCTTGTTGGTGTTGGTTCATCTATATGTGGTGGTTCTGCCATTGCGGCAACAGCCCCTGTTATTGATGCGGATGATGATGAGATTGCCCAATCTATCGCAGTTATCTTTTTCTTTAATGTACTTGCAGCTATTTTCTTTCCTATTCTAGGAAAGGCGTTGGGTTTTGATACCATGCATGGGGATGCGTTTGGTATTTTTGCAGGAACAGCCATTAATGATACATCAAGTGTAACGGCAGCGGCTTCAACTTGGGATAGTATGTGGGGTCTTGGTAGTGCCACATTAAATAAGGCGGTAACAGTAAAATTAACTCGTACACTTGCGATTATTCCAATTACACTTGGACTATCTTTTATTCGTGCTAAAAAAGAAAGACAAGCATCAAACTTTAGTTTGAAACGTGCCTTTCCAATGTTTATACTTTATTTTATTTTGGCAGCTATTTTTACAACGGTTTGTGTAAATGTTGGAGTAGACTCTAGTGTATTTGCACCACTTAAAGAATTATCGAAGTTTTTGATCATTATGGCTATGGCGGCCATTGGACTTAACAGCAATGTAATTCAGTTGATCAAAACGGGTGGAAAGCCAATTGCGGTTGGTGCAACATGTTGGTGTGGTATCACAATTGTAAGTTTAGTGATGCAGCATGTAATGCATATTTGGTAAATTTTGAATTATAAAGAAAGCGTATCAATAAATTTTTGTGTGGCAATATTGGTTGCACGACTTGCATCCTGGACAAGAAGAATATCTCGTTCAGGATTTTTTATATTTGTTTGAATTTCAAAAATATCAGAATCCTTAGAAATTAATTCTTTAGGATAGAATCCAATGCCAAGGTTGTGTTTGACTAATGGAAGTATTTGATCGGCAGTAGCCACTTCTAAATCGGTATGAAAAGGGATTTGGTGAATTAAAAATAAGTTTGAATAATAGGTATATGTACTTGTATTTTTGCCTAAGGTAATAAATGGATAGTGCGAGATTTGTTGAATGTCTAGAATCTGGTTGCTTAAGCTTTCGTATTCTTTTCCGCCAATCAAGACTTCTTCAAAGCAGTAGAGTGAAGTTGCACGTAATGGCTTTTTGATATTGATCGGACTTGTGACAATCGCAATATCGACAATTCCTTTTTCTAAGGCATCAACAGCTTGAATAGAGGAATGGTTGGATAATTTGATTTTGACTTGTGGATAGGCTTTGTGGAATTGTTCAAGTTTGGATAATAAAAAGATATTTAGAGCCGTTTCACTTACACCAATTGATATATGTCCATGTTCTAAGGTTTTATTTGAAAGGATTTCACTTTCTCCTTGGTAAAGTTGTTCAATGGCTATCGCAACATGTTCATAGAGTTGTTCACCTTCGGGTGTTAGAGTAATACCGGAATGAGAGCGTACTAAAAGCTTACATCCAAATTCACTTTCTATGTTGTTCATGGTTCTTGAGATGTTGGGTTGGTTGTTATGTAGGATTTGAGCGGCTTTTGAAAAGCTTTTATATTTAGCTACATAGTAAAAGATGCGGTAATAGTCTAGTGTCATTGTATAACCTCCATATAATTTTTGTATAATGTATATTTAAAATATACATTTCACATATTTTCTTGGAGTTAGTATAATACTTTTAGTCTGAGTAGGCAAGCCATCAAAACAGATACAAAAAGTGTGTTAAAGGAAGACTTCTTGTATCTGTTTGTCGAAAGGATTAGAAAAGAAGTGAGAATCATGCCAACAATTTTTCCTAGGGAAGAAAAGGCAGAGGCTTTGTTTGATAAAATTGCCAAGGATCCTAGAGCTTGTAAACGATTAATGGATGCCTTTTATGAAGGCGTTGCCTGTGATGAGGATTCAAGCGTAGAAGAAGAAAGGGTACTTGTGGATAAACAAGTATTTACCAATGCACTATTTACTGCATACAAAAATAAAGATCTGTCGGCATTTTTAATGGCTGTATGTGGCAATAGTATGTTTGATTTATTAAGAAATGCATTTTTGATTCCATTGCGATTTAATGATAAGGGAAAAGAGAATCCGATTCTTTTAAGTGATGAGGATGGAAATATTATAGAAAGTGATATTCACATTCCTGAATCAAAAAAGCATATGTTTAAAAAGCTTGTAGAAAAAAATCGATACTTAGCGTATGGGTTTTTAGAGCAGCATAGCTTTAAAGAGGACATGTCCATTCGAACTATTCAAAATGAATCGCATTTAGGTATCTTAGTTGTCCAAGAAATGCCTGAAGAGGTTCATGAAAAGTTAAGTGATGCACAAATTTATTCTGACTTATGGGATTCTATGATGAAGCTTGAAGATTTGTTGTATAATGCATTCTTCTATTGTGGTGATTTTAAAGGAAAGTATTGTGTTGGTGTATTCTTGCCATTTACACATTTCGAACATAATTTAGAAAAGAATATTGAAGTTTCGAATAGTATCTTATATGAATGTATACAAAAAATGCTGGACGATTAAGTTCAGCATTTTTAAGTACAATAACGAAATGAGGGATCGGTTAAGATACGGGCAAATATAAGTCCCATTGGAAGGGCCAAAACAATCAATAAAGATTGAATGAGCCAGTTAGCTCCAATAGACATGGTGGATGTGAGTTCGAGATTATAGATAGCTCGATACATATATAGGCCTGGGACCATAATCACAATGGCTGGTACGGTTATCGCAATTCTAGGATATCCTGTATTTCCTTTGATCATGGAGGCAAGTAGTCCGGCAGTTAGTGCGCCAATAAAGGCTGCGGCTGCAGCAGGTAAAGATAAATCGACAAGTGTTAGTCGTAATGTGTTTGCGATGGCTCCGATGCATCCGGCACTGGCGGCTATTTTTTTTGAACTATTAAACATAATGGAGAATCCAAAGACGCCTCCAAAACTGGTTAATAGTCTTAAAAGTAACTTAGTTGATGTTGGAATGTGTAATTTTACAAAATCAACGGGTTGAAGATGTAAGACTAAAGCACAGATCCATGCAGTAAGTGTGGCAGCTAAAATAATGATAATGGCATAGGCAAGTCTTTCTAGACCGGATCGTAAATCTAATTTAGCTAAGTCAATACCGCTTGTGATGAAAGGAAAGCCTGGAATAATGAAAAGCATAGAACAGATGTATCCAGCTTCGTGTTGTGTGGAGATGCCAAAATAGGTTTCTAAAAAATTAAATAATAAGGCATATACAAGACAGGCTAAGGAAACACTAGCAGCAACATTTAAGAATAGGGTGTAGTTATGTTTGATCAGTTTCATTCGAAGTGTATTGCCAAGTCCCGCCCCCACAAAGGCACAAAGCATTTCAATGGGGCCTCCTCCAAGTAGAAAGGTAAAACAGCTACAGGCAAGAGCAGCCGCAAGTCCTAGAATAATGGGGGAGTAACTAGAGTGAATATTTTCAATTTGATCAAGTTGATCATGTATTTCGTTGCATGTGCATGTTTTACATTCGTCTTTAAAGTGATAGACAAAGTCTTCCATACGAGCAAGTTTGGATGTATTGACACTTGTATTATGTAAAGACAAGGATTGGGCGTGAGATTTGATTCCATCAATGCATGTGTAGGAAATATTTGTAAGTCCAATGTCGGCAATACATGTGATATTTAATTCACTAGCAATGGTGTTCATAGAACTTCTAACTCTCCAAGCACCTGTACCACAGGCTAGAAGCATCAATCCAATTCTTCCTATAACGGAGGATTTTTCTGTAAGACTTGCATTTTCAATCTTAACTTTTGAATCTTTGTTTGTATATTCGTGCCACGGAATTTCCATATGGTTTTTCATAAGATCATCTCCTATATCATTTATATATAATACACATAGTATAAATATATATTCGATATTTAATTCCATGAATAGTATAGTCAAGAAAAAAAAGAAGTCAATTTCTTAATCGACTTCTTTATGAATCCACGTCATTAATACTTTAACAATATATGCTTTTTGTTTGGGGCCTAGTGGCTGATTGGGTTTGATCTTATGCCATTTATATAAACATTGTCTGCAACAACAGCCAGTAGCATGTTGGGCAATGAATACAGGGTGTCCTTTGAAAGGTGTTTGTTTACCGTCGTTGGGGATATAGGCTGGAGCTAATCTTTTTTCAACAAAATCTATGGCATGTTTTTCAATGGTGTCCATTCCTTTGGCTTGTATATACTCCTTATCTTTTTGTTTCAGATGAAAACTGCTCCTAAATTTGGAGTGGGATATGCGATTAAAAAGTTGTTCAAACCATTCGGATTCTGTCATAGTTTCTCCTTATATATATATAATAAAAAAAACCAGCTAAGCTGGTTTCATATTCAAGTGGCGCCTGAAACAAGACTCGAACTTGTGACCTGCCGGTTAACAGCCGGATGCTCTACCGACTGAGCTATTCAGGCATTTATTTTTCACTTGATTGCCTAAATATAATACCAAAAGAATTAGAGTTATGCAAGCACTTTTTTTATTTTTTTAGACAAATTTCAATTCAGAAATAAAAAAAACCAGCTAAGCTGGTTTCATAATCAAGTGGCGCCTGAAACAAGACTCGAACTTGTGACCTGCCGGTTAACAGCCGGATGCTCTACCGACTGAGCTATTCAGGCATTTGCTTTTCACTTGACTGCCTGTATATAATACCAAAAGATGTTGTGTTATGCAAGTACTTTTTATAAAATTATGATATATTATTTTCTATATGGAGGGATGGACTATGTTAGATGCGATTGTAATGGATATGGATGGAACTTTATTGGATCCAAATAATAAAATTTTACCGGAAACAAAGGCGGCTTTAATTGCTTGTCAAAAGCAGGGGACTAAGCTAGTACTTGCGAGTGGAAGAAGTTATACAAGATTACTTTCATATGCTAAAGAATTAGAGATGGATGTATATGGTGGCTATTTGTTAGAGGTAGATGGTATTGCGTATTATGATGTTCAAAAGGATGAGCGTCATGTTTTAAAACAGATGTATAAGGAAGATATTGAGCCTGTTTTTGCGTATTTGATGCATAAAAATTGTGAGACAATGGCCGTATTTAATGATGGATTATTTGATTATATTCCAGATCATATAATGGAAAAGAAAAAAGTGTTAAGAAATGCACAAGAATATCCTGAGGATTTTCCTTGGACGGGTGGCCCTTGGTCTTGGCTTGCGGATATGCGTGATGGTTATCCTAAGATTACGTATATTAAGAATCTGAGTGAAATTCAATATCCTGTAAATAAGATTCAGACAATTGAGGATGAAGAGGTAACTACCCAATTGGCTTTGGATATTCAAAATGAATTTAAAGATCAATATGAAGTGTTCCGTACTTGTCCTAGAGAATTAGAGATTTTGCCTAAGGGATATAGTAAGGGAGCTACTTTAGTTCGCATGATGGATATGTTTGGTTGGGATAAGGATAAAGTCTTCACATTTGGTGATGGCGAAAATGATGTGAGTATGTTTGGTGTTGTAACTCATAGTTTTGCGATGGGTCAGGCTATGGATTATGTAAAAGAAAAAGCAGCTCATGTGACCAAGTCCAATGTGGAACAGGGAATTGTAGCTGCTTTAAAGGATTTTAATATTTTGTGATATAGCTAACAACAAGCTTCATTGTGCTTTCTACACCATCATAGTGTGTTCTTTCCATTCCGTGGCTAGCATGAACACCAGGGCCGATCAAGGCTCCTTTGATGTCGTTACCACCGCGTAATGCGGCACTGACATCTGAACCGTATTGTGGGTAGATATCAACGGCATAATTAAGCTTGTTTTCTTTTGATAGTTCAACTAGACGAGTAATCATTTCGTAGTCGTATGGTCCGCTTGAATCTTTTGCACAGATAGAAACGTCTTGTTCAGTACAAGCAAGATCTGTACCGATACATCCCATATCAACGGCTAATAATTCTTCAACTTCTTCTGGAAGACAACTTGCTCCATGACCAACTTCTTCATATGTACTGAACATAATGACTAAGTCTCTTTGAGGTGTAATGTTGTTGTCTTTTAAGTATTTTAGTACGCCCATTAAAGCTGTAGCCGAAATCTTATCGTCTAAGAATCTAGATTTAATGAATCCACTTTCTGTGATTTGTGTTTTTGTGTCAATACAAATGAAGTCTCCGTTGCAGATACCTAATTTTTCAACATCTGCTTTTGAGTGTACAACTTCGTCGATACGAACTTCCATTGTGTCTTCTTTTCTTTCTAATGTAGAAGCATCTGGATATACGTGTACGCTTGGTGAACAAGAAAGAATCGTTCCTGTATATACCTTTCCATCACGAGTATAGATCTTACAATATTCTCCGTCTAATGTTGGTAAGCATGGGCCTCCGACTTTAGTAATGGCAAGTTTTCCGTTGTCTTTGATGGAACGAACCATAAGTCCTAATGTATCTAGGTGAGCGCTCAATCCTAATGTGTGTTCAGAATCTTTTCCGTCTACATAGATCAACAAGTTTCCTTTTTGGTTACGTCCTGTTGTATAGCCTAATTTTTTAGCTTCTTCGTCCATGAAATCGATGGCTCTTTTTGTGTAGCCTGTTGGTGAATCAATATTCAAAATTTGTTTGGCGATGTCACAGACATATTCTTTATCAAATGGTTGCATATTTTAAAACTCCTCCTGTATGTATTATACGCTTTTATACAAATTCAAGACAATGTATTCATCTTTTTTTTGAAAATTGTGCTATTGTACAAGAAAAGGAGGCTAATTGTATGGAATTAAATGTAAGAGAAGAAAAGTTAAAAGGTTTATTTAAACAGTTTCAAGTGGAACATAATGAGAATTGTAAAACAGTATTTATTGATAATAATGATGAACATATAGAGAACTATTTAAATGAATCAAATACGGTATATTTACATATGGTTGATAAAGAAGTCAGACATCTTGATTTGAGTAAAGTAAATACAATATTTGTGAATAAAGAGTATGCGAGTAAATTAGAAAATGGAATTCAGGATGAACAAAGACTTCTAGAATTATTGTTAAATAAATATCCCAATCTTAGAGTTGTATTAATTACCGATAAAAAGGGTGCTTATTATAAAGATAAGGACATGATGATTTACCAGAAAGAATTGGCTTCTAATTTTGATAAAGACTTATTCTTAGTCAAATATATGGCTTCAGAATTAAAGGGTAATTCAGAAATGACATCTTTATATCGAGGTGTGAATCAGTAAAGACTACTAGATATGTTAGAGTGCCTAAGACAAAAACTTGAATTCGCGTACGTCCTTGGAATTAAAAGACTTTGGAGGTAGATTAATCCATGAAAACCACCCTACATATCTAGTAGCAATTTCAATTATAAATGTCCAATGTGAAAAAGACATTAAATCCCAAAAGTTTTTTAAAAAAGTAATCTAATATTGTTTGTCACAACTTAAATTGGTATAATAAGAAGGAAGAAAAGCTACGTTTTTTCCTTTATCCTTGGGATCGAAAGCATGAGGATATGAAAGTTATCTGTTTAGATAACGCAGAGCGCTAAATCCGTTGTGAGAGGTGGTTAGCGCTTTTTATTATGCCTGTTTGATATTAACCACTACATACTCACATATACCCTCTGTTCTTATAGGAAAACCCCAATCAACAAGGCCTGAACTAATGAGTTTTGTGTGGTGCTTGAATGTTTCTTTTCCGTAATTACCGGCAAAATCGGATTGTAGGTGGTAAGAGTAAGAGAATGGAAACATTTGCCCATTATGAGTATGTCCACTGAGTTGAAGGTCGACATTGTTTTTAATATTTTCTTTTGTTCCTTGAGGTTGATGGCTTAGAACAATGTTGTAGGTTTTGTTTGTAAGATGGTAGTCTTTTGTTTTCTTTTGGTTTTTGTTTGTGTAGTCTTTTCTGTCGATTAGAGTTATGTTGCTTAAATGTACTTCTTGATCATTTAGAATGATAATGTTGTTTTTAGTGAATTTTGTCTTGTTTTCGTGATTACCATATACAAAATAAACAGGGGCTACTTTTGTAAGTCTTTTGAGTTGTTTAAATAGGATTTTCATTTCATCTTTGGATGTGGATTCATAGACAAAGTCTTTGCCAAGTAGATAGAAATTTGGTGTTTATGATTTCTTTTGTTGTTGTGATGTTGTAGGTGGACATATTCACAGAACCAAAAGTTACGATGTGGATATGATAGCTGAAAGAAGTATGCAGATGATTGGTTTTCTTTTCTTGAATACGATTAATAATACAAGTAAACAGAATAATGTATGTACAGCCCACATAGCTTGATACGTATGCATATTTGAACAATTGATTAGTAATGCGATACAAATGGCGTATCGTATTTTTTTATTGAATTTATTCTTTAAAAGATTGTTTAAGAGTAAACATAAAAATACTTCTAGAATGAGGATTCCCATTTGAAGATAGATCATACTATCACTTCCTTTTGGTCTTATCTTACACCATTGTTAGAAAGATTTTTTTGTTTATGCAGTATAATAAAATGGGTGAGATTATGTATAAAATAATGATTGTAGAAGATGATGAACTCATCTCAAAAAAGTTAGAATCGTTTCTTAAATCTTGGAACTATGATGTTAATCGAGTTGTTGATTTTTATAATGTAATGGATGCATTTCAATCTTTCAATCCAGACTTAGTATTAATGGATATAACACTACCTTATTTAAATGGATATTTATGGACGGAAAAGATTCGTGAAGAATCCAAAGTTCCTATTATCTTTATTTCAAGTGCTACAGACAATATGAGTATTGTGATGGCTATCTCTAAGGGTGCGGATGATTTTGTATGCAAACCATTTGATTTAAATGTTCTAGCTGCTAAAATAACAGCTATCTTACGTCGTAGTTATGACTTTGTATCCAATCATAATATCCTTGAATATCAAGGTGTACGCTTTAATTTAGATGATAATACGGTATGTTTTCAATCTTCTCAAATGGAATTGAGTAAGAATGAGGCGAAGATACTTCGACTGCTCATGGAAAAGAAGGGGACGATTGTATCTCGAGATAATTTAATGGAATATTTGTGGAAGACGGATTTTTATGTGGATGAAAATGCATTAAGTGTGAATGTGAATCGTTTGCGTAAAAAGTTAGAGAGTATTGGCATTGTGGATTTTATTCAAACAAAAAAAGGGTTGGGATATAAGATATGAAGTTGTTTAGTCATTATTTAAAAGATCGAGCGTTCTTTATCACAATTTATGTTGTGAGTGTATTCGTCTGTTTATGTGTATTTAAACTCTATAATTTAGAACTTGAAGCCTTTACATATGCCTTTATGCTTTTATGTGTATTGTTGGTGGTTTGTTTCTTATTTGATTACTACAAATATTATAAGAAACACCAAACACTAGTAACACTTCAATCCAATAGTAATGTTTCTTTATCTTGTGATCTTCAAGATTCTTCATTGATGGGAGAAGACTATCATAAAATCTTAGTGGCTATGAAAGAGTATCATGATGAGTATGTTATTTCTTCAGAAAACAAAATGCATGATCTAGAAGATTATTTTACGATGTGGGTACATCAGGCTAAGCTTCCCATTGCTGCTATGAAATTACTACTTGAAGATGAGAATTTAAGTCGTAATGAAATTAAGCTTCAACTCTTACGCATGGACCAATATACAGATATGGTTTTAGCCTATTTACGATTACATAGTACGCACACCGATTTCTTATTTAAAGAATTAGAATTGGATGATTTGATTCGACAATCGATTCGCCGTTTCTCAACAGAATTTATTCGTAAACACATTCAGTTGAGCTTTAAAGAAACCGGGGATGTTATTTTGAGTGATGAAAAGTGGCTTGTGTTTGTGTTGGAACAAATCCTTTCAAATAGTCTTAAATATACCAATGAAAATGGTTTGATATCTATATATATGAATTCTAAACATGTCTTAGTTATTGAAGATACGGGTATTGGTATTAGTGCAAGTGATCTAAATCGTGTATTTGAAAAGGGATATACAGGCATAAATGGGCGTAGTGATAAAACGGCAAGTGGTCTAGGTCTATATTTATGTAAAAATATTTTAGATATGTTAAATCATAAAATAACGATTGAATCAAATGTTGGTAAAGGGACTCGAGTGATATTAGATCTTACGCATTTTGAAGGAAGAATTGAGTAATCTTACAATCTTGTAAGATGAGTGTTAGCTGAATCGATGGCTGCATTATTGGATTCTTTGTAGAATTTTGGTGTACATGGAGGTAATGAATATGGCATTATTAGAAGTAAAAAATTTGAAAAAAGTATATACAACAAGATTTACACAGAATCAAGTACAGGCATTGACCAACGTTAATTTTAATGTGAATAAAGGCGAATATGTCGCTATCATGGGAGAGTCTGGATCAGGTAAGACAACACTATTAAATATCTTGGCCGCTTTAGATAAACCAACAAGTGGACAAGTCTTATTACATGGTAAAGATATTACGCATATTTCAGAAAAGGAAATTGCGAACTTTCGAAGAGAACACTTGGGTTTTGTATTTCAAGACTTTAATTTATTAGATAATTTTAATAATCGCGACAATATTTTCTTGCCTTTGGTTTTAAGCAAGAAAAAATATCCAGAAATGAAAAAAAGATTGGAACCTATCGCAAAACAATTAGGAATTGAGGGTATTTTAGATAAGTTTCCATATGAAATTAGTGGTGGACAAAAGCAGCGTGTAGCTGTAGCTCGTGCCATCATCACAAATCCAGATCTAATTTTGGCCGATGAGCCAACGGGGGCTTTGGATTCAAAGAGTACAGAGGAACTATTACATTTATTTGGAACCATCAATGAAAATCAACAGACGATTGTGATGGTTACCCATTCAACAAAGGCGGCAAGTCATGCGTCTCGCGTTCTGTTTATTAAGGATGGAAAAATCTTCCATGAAATTTATAAGGGAAACAAGAATTTAGATCAGATGTACCAATGTATTAGTGATACGTTGACATTACTAGCTACAGGTGGTGTGCATCATGAGTAGAGCTTTCTATTTAAATTTAGCTGTAGATAATTTGAAGAAGAATGCGCGTACCATCATTCCTTATATATTAACGAGTGTCTTAACGACAATGATGTTGTATATGGTCGTTTCTTTGGCAAACAATCCAAACTTAAATGAGATGTTAGGGGCAATGACACTAACACAGATGTTAGGCTTTGGAGTTGTGATTATTGAAATCTTTGCGTTTATCTTCTTGTTCTATACATATAGTTTTTTAATTAAAAGAAGACAAAAAGAATTTGCGTTATTCTCTATATTAGGAATGGAAAAGAAGCATTTAGCTCGTGTCTTATTTTATGAAACTGCGATTACTTTATTTGTATCATTAGCTTTAGGTATTGGTTTAGGTATCTTGTTTGATAAAGCGATGTTTTTGGTAATCGCAAAAATGATTGGTGCAGATATTATACTTGGTTTCTATTTCTCATTTATAGGTATGAGACAATGTGTTCTTGTGATTGGATTGATCTATGTATTGATCTATTTCTATTCTATGATTCGTATTCATATTTCAAGTCCGATTGAATTACTTCATTCCGATCATATGGGCGAAAAAGAGCCTAAGGCAAAATGGTTTCTTTCTATTATTGGCATTCTTTGTCTAGGTATTGGATATTATTTGTCAGTTACCACAAAAAATCCTTTAACGGCATTCTATTTTTTCTTTGTGGCTGTTGTACTTGTGATTATTGGAACGTATTTATTGTTTACATCCATATCAGTGACCTTCTTAAAATTAATGAAGAAAAATAAGAATTACTATTATAAGACGAATCACTTTATTAGTGTTTCTGGCATGATGTATCGTATGAAACAAAATGCGGTAGGACTAGCCAATATTTGTATTCTTTCAACGATGGTCTTAGTCATGTTGTCGACAACACTAAGTATGTGGTCAAGTATTGATCGTGTTGTGGATTCACAATATCCTAGAAGTGTAATGGGAAATGGATATGGGGATGCTTCAAATATTGATTTTGATGAAATGAGTGAAGAATTGATTCGTATGGGCATCGTTCCAAAGAATCTTCTTGCGTATAAGAGATTGGATTATGCTGGATATTTAAAGAATGGCACTTTGATTACGGATTACCAGAATGAGGGGATGAATGCAGTAAATGAGATTCAAGAATTTTATTGTCTTCCATTAAAGGATATTCAAGATTATGAAAATATCAAGGGTTCTTTAAAGCCAAATGAAATCTATGTGTATTCTAATGCAGAGACGATCAAGGAAAAGACTCTATCTTTATTTGGAAAAGAATATGTTGTAAAGAAACAATTAGATCACTTAAAGATGGATGAGAGCAATCCCAATGTGACAGAACATTATTATATTATTGTGGATTCAGAAAAGACTTTAGAAACGATGCAACAAGATCAATTGAATGTATATAATGATAATGCGAGTACAATATATGCGAGTTATTCATTTGATTGTGATGCGAATGAGCGTGAAGTTATTAAAAAGTTAGGTCAGAATGGAAATATAAATAATTTTATTTGGTTAAGTAAATCGGATCAGAAACAAGGTTTGATTGAATTATATGCAGGCATCTTATTTATTGGAATCTTCTTAAGCTTCTTATTTATCATGGCAACCATTCTGATTATGTACTACAAACAAATTACAGAAGGCTATGAAGATAAGGATCGTTTTGAAATTATGCAAAAAGTAGGTCTTGAACAACAAGATGTAAAGAAGGCTATTCATTCACAGGTATTAACGGTATTCTTTATGCCATTACTTGTGGCAGGACTTCATGTTTGTTTTGCGTATCCAATGATTGAAAAGCTACTTCATTTATTATTTGTGAGTGATTCATGGCTTTATATTCGTACGACAATGTTCTGTTTTGTGGCTTTTGCCCTAGTCTATATTGTGATTTATGTATTAACTTCAAAAGTGTATTATGGAATTGTAAAACGAAATGCTTAATTGGATATTGGGATTTATCTTGATTGGATTATGTATCTATATATATTATGTGAATCATCATGGAATTTAGTACTCGAATAGAGTACTATTTTTTTAGGTGATATATATGTTTATAAATGGATTTGACATCTTGTGGGATGAAATTGATGATTATGTGGCCGATATTAAAAGTATTCGAAGTATCGATCAATTCACCTTTACTAAGCCCGTAACTTTCTTTTGCGGAGAAAATGGTAGTGGTAAATCAACCTTATTAGAGGCTCTTGCGATTAAAAATGGATTGAATCCAGAAGGTGGAACAAGAAACTATAATTTTTCTACGTATGATTCGTATTCGAATTTGCATAAGCATATGCGTCTGTGGCGTTCTAGAAAACCGGATTGGATGTATTTCTTGCGTGCAGAAAGCTTTTATAATGTGGCAACTAAGGAAATGGAATATAGTGGTGTTTTTTCTGAAAGATACCATGATCAATCGCATGGTCAGAGTTTCTTTTCTGTATTGATGAAACAAACAAATAAAAATGGATTATACTTTCTAGATGAACCCGAAGCAGCTTTGTCTTGTCAGAATCAATTGGCATTATTATACTTGATTGAGGAATGTGTGAAACAAAATTGTCAATTTATCATTGCGACACACTCACCTATATTATTAGGGTTTCCTAATGCACAAATCTTATCATTTGATGAAGATAAGGTAGAAGAAGTGGATTATAAATCTACGTCTAGCTATCAAACAATGAAATTATTTTTGGATCGGTATGATTATTTTGTGAAAGATATTCAAGAGAATAATGATGGAGGGATATTGTGATTAAATTAATTGCGATTGGAAAGAATAAAGATAAGGCGTTACAGTCTTTAGAGAAAGAATATATGAAGCGATTGTCGGCTTTTTGTAAGTTTAGTGAAATTGAAGTCAAGGATGAAGCAAATGAGCATATTTCTAGAGAAGCTGAAGTTTTATTGGTGAAAGAAAAAGAGGGAAATCGTGTTCTAGAAAAATTGTCGGATCAAGATTTTGTGGTATTGCTTGATCTTCATGGCAAGATGATTGATTCTGAGACGTTTGCGAAGAATTTGGATATGTGGCAAATGAAGCATTCAAATATTGTTTTTGTGATTGCGGGAAGTCTAGGACCAAGTGAAAAATTAGTTTCTAGAGCGAATTATCGTTGGAAATTATCGGATCTAACTTTTACTCATTTAATGACCCGTGTCTTGATGTTGGAACAGATTTATCGTGGTTTTATGATCAATAATGGTCGTAATTACCACAAGTAAGTGATGTAAGCGCTTTTTGTGAAATATTTTACTTGTGAAAAACTAGTCAATCAATTTATGTAGTGTTATAATGGATGTGCAAAAAAATGACAGTAGGAGGAATATACATGACAAAGAGAACTGTTAAAGACCTTGATGTAGCTGGAAAAAAGGTCATCGTACGTTGTGATTTTAACGTGCCAAGAAAAGATGGTGTTATCACTGATGATAACCGTATCGTAATGGCTTTACCTACAATTAAATATTTAGTAGAAAACAAAGCTAAAGTTATTTTGATGTCTCACTTAGGAAAAGTTAAGACTGAAGAAGACAAAGCTAAAAACAACTTGGAATGCGTAGCCGTACGTTTACAAGAATTGTTACCAGATGTAAAAGTAACTTTCTGCCCAGTAACTCGTGGTGAAGAATTAGAAAACGCTGTAAATGCATTAGCTGATGGAGAAATCGTATTAATGCAAAATACTCGTTACGAAAAAGGCGAAAGTAAAAACGATCCTGAATTAGGTGCATATTGGGCTAGCTTAGGTGAAGTATTCGTTGAAGATGCATTCGGATCTGTTCACCGTGCTCACGCTTCTACTGTAGGTATCCCTACAAACATTAAAGAAAATGGATTAGGATTCTTAGTTGAAAAAGAAGTTACAATGTTAGGAAAAGCTGTTGATGAACCAGCTCACCCATTTGTAGCTATCATTGGTGGATCTAAAGTATCTAGTAAGATCGATGTTGTTGACAACTTATTGAAAAAAGCTGACAAAGTTATCATCGGTGGTGGAATGGCTTATACATTCTCTAAAGCTGTTGGTGGTTCAATCGGTACTTCATTAGTTGAAGATGACAAATTGGATTTAGCAAAAGAATATTTAGAAAAAGCTGGAGACAAATTAGTTCTTCCTGTAGATAACGTAATCGCTGATGCATTCAGTGAAGAAGCTAACACTAGTGTTGCTGATGCTGGACAAATTCCTGATGGATGGATGGGATTAGATATTGGTCCTAAATCTGTTGAATTGTTCAGAAAAACTTTAGCTGGTGCTAAAACTGTAGTATGGAATGGACCTATGGGTGTATTCGAAATGCCTAAATTCGCTAAAGGTACTGAAGAAGTATGTAAAGCAATCTCTGAATTACCAGAAGCTATTACAGTAATCGGTGGTGGAGATTCTGCTGCTGCTGCAAAACAATTAGGATATGCAGACAAATTCTCTCACGTTTCAACTGGTGGTGGAGCTAGTTTGGAATATATGGAAGGTAAAACATTACCTGGTATCGCTATTATCAGCGAAAAGTAATAAGGAGATGTACTTAAAATGAGAAAACCTATTATCGTTGGAAACTGGAAAATGAACAAAAACAACGCTGAAACAAAAGCTTTCTTCGAAGCTGTTGATGGTGTTGCTGCTAGCGAAAATGCTACTTATGGAATTGGATGTCCATTTACTGATTTAAGAACTGCATTGGATCACGCTAAAAACTTAGTTGTAGCTGCTGAAAACTGCCACTTTGAAGATAGTGGAGCTTTCACTGGTGAAGTTAGTGTTCCTATGTTAGAAGAAATGGGAGTTAAATACTGCATTATCGGTCACTCAGAACGTCGTGAAATGTTCGGTGATACTGATGAAACAGTAAACAAAAAAGCAAAACGTTTGATTAAAGCTGGAATCACTCCAATCTTATGTGTTGGTGAAACAGAAGCTGATTACGATGCTGGAAATTCAGAAAAAGTAATTCGTGAAGAATTAGCTGGTTCTTTAGCTGACTTATGTCCAAAATGTGTTGGTGAAATGGTAATTGCTTACGAACCAATCTGGGCTATCGGAACTGGAAAATCTGCTTCAGTTGAAATTGCTGAAAACTGCTGTAAGATCGTACGTGACCAAGTTAAGGTTATGTATGGTGAAGAAGCTGCTGAAAAAGTACGTATCCAATATGGTGGAAGTGTTAAACCTAATAACATCGTTGAATATATGGCTCAACCAGATATCGATGGTGCATTAATTGGTGGTGCTAGTTTGAAGGAAGATAGCTTCACAGAAATCATTGAAAAAACAAAATAATTGATGATTATCTAGGCCTCTTTGAGGCCTTTTATTTTTAGTTGTTTCTAACCGAAAATAAAATTTAGGGTTGTTTGTGAGGTGGTTTCGTGGTAAACTAATCGTGAACTATTTTAAATAGGGGGTAGAATAAAATGAACTTTGTAGAAAATAATGGTAAAAAAGTCGCAGCGATTTTATGTGTAGCATCTGCTTTCCCTGTTGTGGCAACAGTAGTTGCAGCTAAGGAAGAACCAGGATGGCATGGTGATCGCTATGTCAATGAAGATAAAACTGTGGCAAAAGGATGGCAAGAAATCGAAGGAAAATCTTACTATTTCTCAGAAGATGGAACAGTAAATTCTTCAAAGACTGAAAAAGCAACAACAGCTAGCGTTTCAAGTAACATTACAGGGGAAGTGAAAGAAACAGTAGCAACAGCTAGTCAAGAAGCTGTAAAAGAAGAAACAGAACAAAAAGCCGCAGAAGTAGTTGAAACTCCAGTAACTACAACTGAAGCAACAGATACAACTGAAACTCCAGCAGAAACACCTGCTCCAGAACAAACTGAGACTCCAGCTC
>ULZH01055652.1_pt1 | contig 18269 bp, 11 predicted proteins | sample 1962951 | NCBI WGS metagenome assembly ULZH01 (sample SAMEA4835884, study PRJEB28245) | human gut metagenome | biome: gut microbiome; material: fecal sample | place: Denmark | collected 2008
AGCTTTAAGCCATGCCAAGGGCCCCACTACTAGGGGGGCTGGCACGCAAAGCGTGACTGGGGGGTTATGTTACCTGAGGATAGAAGGATTTTAGACAGGAGGTTGAAATATGACAGTAGGAAAAGCAATCGAAACCGCTGACAAGCTGCGGCCCAACAACGGGTTTGACCGCGAGCTGAAGATCTTATGGCTGCGGCAGGCGGATGCGGGGCTGAGAAAGAGCGTGGTGGACAAGAGCGACACCACCGATTTTGATGCCGTGGGTGCGGATATTTTATACGACCGGGAGCAGGAACTTTTGCGGCAGGACGCGGAGCTGCTGCTGCCGGAGCCCTACGACAGCTACTATGCCCACTATCTGGCGGCCCAGATGGACGCGGCCCTGGGAGAGACCGACCGCTATGCCAACGAGATGCAGCTGGCAAACGAGAACCAGCAGGAGTTTGCAGCCTGGTGCAGGCACACCTACCTGCCCAGGATGGCCACGAAGTGGAGGTACTGAGATGGCACTGCCGAGTTTATACAGCATCTCGACGGGGAAGAGCATCCAGACGGCCTTTGGAGGCCTGAACGAAAGCTATGCCTGCGCCGAGGCGGAATTTACCGAGATGAAGAACTTTTCCAGCCGGGGATACCCCGCACTGCAGACCCGGACACCCCGGCGCACCATGCGGGCCATGGGCCGCTGCAACGGGATGTATCACCTGAACGGTCTGCTGCTGTGCGAGGGCACCACCCTGCACTACACCGAGGACAGCGAGGACGACGTGGCCACAGCGGCTGCGGGCGGGGAGATCGTGCTGGAAAATGCCGTGACGGACAGCGAGAAAATTATGATCGGCATGGGCACAAAGATCCTGATCTGGCCGGATGCCAAGAGCTTTGACACGGCCACCGGCAAGCTGGAAGCTCTGAGCGCTGCATGGAGCCAGACCGGCACGGTGACCATTGCCCCCTGCGACGCGGGCGGCAAGACCTACACCGTGAGCAGTGTAGGCACCACGGAACCTTCTGGCCCGGCGGACGGGACGCTGTTTCTGAAACAGAACTCCTCTTCCAGCAAGTGGGCCTATGTGAACGTGCTGGAACAGTACGATGCCAAGAGCGGCAAGTGGGCAGAGATCCTTTTGAACAGCGTGAAGATGACCCTGCCCGGGCTGGCCGCTGCGGGCTTCAAGAAGGGGGACACCATTACGGTGGAGCAGGTGCCAGGGCTGGTGGAAGAGTATCTGGCCGAGGGCGTGAACGGCGAGGTGACCATTGAGCAGATGGACGGAGACAGCATTGTGCTGACCGGCAGCCCAAAGACCGAGAGCGCACGCTATTACGGCAGCTTTACCGTGACGGCAGGCGGTACCACCTGGAAGAGCATGAACGGCAGCGAGAGCGCCACAGCGGGCGGCACCACCATTACCGCACGGCGGCTGGTGCCCCGGCTGGAATATGTGACCGAGAACGCCAACCGGGTATGGGGCTGCAACAGCGAGGAGAATGTGATCTACAGCTGCAAGCTGGGCGACCCCACCAACTGGTACAGCTACCGGGGCATTGCTTCGGACAGTTACGCCGTGAACGTGGGCAGTGACGGCCCCTTTACCGGTGCGGCCACCTGCATGGGCTATGTGCTGTTCTTCAAGGAGAACTGCCTGCACAAGCTCTACGGCAGCCGCCCGGCGGACTATCAGCTGGTGAGCGTGCAGTGCCGGGGCGTGGCCAAGCAGGCCAGCAAGAGCATGTGCGTGCTGGCAGAGGTGCTGTACTACCTTTCCCCTGACGGCGTGATGGCCTGGGACGGCAGCCTGCCGGTGAAGATCAGCGGCGGACTGGACAACACCTGGCTGATGAACGTGCGCGGGGCGGTGGGCGGTGTGCTGGACACCCGGTATTACCTGCATCTGCGGGTGCCGGGCCGGAACGAGACCCGGCTGCTGGTCTACGACACCGAACGGCGGCTCTGGCACGAGGAGGACACGGCGGCAGAAGAGAATGCTTCCGGCTGGGCGATGTGCTCCACGGGGCGGCAGCTCTACCAGTGGGACGGCGTAAACCTGTGGGCCACCGAACCGGAACGGGAGGCCGACCGGGACACCGACACGGCAAAGGCGAATTTGGAACAGAAGGTGGGCTTTGAGGCTGTGAGCGGCGACATTGGGTTGAACATCCCGGCAGACAAGTACATCAACCGGGTGTTTCTGCGGGTGGATGCCCTGACGTACAGCGTTGTGGAGCTGCAGGCCAGCTATGAGGGCGGGGCCTGGGAGACGCTGGGCCAGGCAGCCGTTCTGAACAAATACACCCGGGTCAACCTGCCCTTTGTGCCAGAGCGGCACGACACCATGCGGCTGCGGATCAAGGGCACCGGGCAGATCGCGGTGCGGAGCATTGCGTTCAGCATGGCAGAGAGCCGGGGCAACCGGGTGGCCGGAGGGGAGCCGAAGAGATAGCCCTGCTTAGAGGAAGGAGATTTTATATGGCAGATATTACGAGGCTTGGCGAGATCGCCATGCCGAAACTGAGTGACAACATGGCCCAGGAGGACAGGAGAAGCATCAACAACTACCTGATGCAGCTGCGGGACCAGATGATATACATGATGCAGAACCTGGACGAGACGAACTTCAGCGACACCATGCGGGACAAGCTGGTGGCCATGGGGCTGAAGGTGGAGTAACCCTCTCAGCGCGCAATGCACCTGCGGTGCAGTTGCTTGCAGCTCCCCCGAAGGTGGAGCCCTGCTTAGAGGAATGCGAAGACGAAAGGAGACAGTGAGAAGATGGCAAGAGGAAAGTGGTGGGAGTACCTGATTCCGGGCCACAATGTGGGGCTGATGGTAGGGGATGTGTATGACAGCATTACCGGCAACAGCGAAAAGAATGCGGGCACCGGCGTGTTTGGAACCAGAAAGAACGATTCCAACAGCTATCAGTACGCCCAGAGCAACGACCGGGTGACCACGGCAAAGAACAATCTGGATTACATCAAAGGACAGAAGCCCGGAGAGTATCAGAGCGAGTACGGCAGCCAGATCAGCGGCACGCAGAGCCAGCTGGACAAGATGAACCGGGACGGCTTTTCTTACGACTACACCAAGGACGCGGCTTACCAGCAGTACAAGAACCAGTACACCCGGGGTGCGGAGCTGGCCAGCGAGAACGCTGCCGCCAATGCTTCGGCCCGCAGCGGCGGCTACGGCAACAGCTGGGGCACTTCCAGCGGGCAGACGGCCTACCAGAGCACCATGAACGGGCTTTCGGACGTGGCAGACAGCTTATACAGCCAGGCCTACAACGAATATGCCACCAAGAAGAGTGATCTGAGCAACCGGCTGAGCTCTTTGCAGCAGCAGGAAAAGCTGGCGCAGGATGCTTACAACACCCGCCTGAACAATTACTATGGCCAGCTGAACAGTGCCCAGACCGAATATGCCAACGCGGTGGGGGCCAACCAGAAGAAGGATGCGAACAACACCAACTTCTGGGGGAACGTTTTGCAGGTCGGCGCAAGCATGCTGCCGTGGGTGCTGAAAGCGTTTGCCGTGATCTGAAGACAGGTGTGTGGCAGAAGAAAAGGAGAACGACATGTTATTTGATACCTTACGGAAAAAGAACCAGGCGGAACAGGAAGAGCGGGAATGGAATGCCAACCGCCCGGCGGACTATGTGAGCCGGAACAAGGAGGCAATGGACAGCCTGACCGGGCAGATCGGCACAGGGTTCGACTGGGACACCGGCAGCAAAGCCTACCAGCAGTACCGCGCCCAGGCACAGGCCAATGCTGCCGCCAGCGCGGAGAACGCCCAGGCCAACGCGGCTCAGCTGGCGGGCGGGTATGGCAGCAGCTACGCCGACAGCGTGGCAAAGCAGGGCCAGCAGCAGGCGCTGAGCGGCATTGACAATGCGGTACCCGGCCTGAGAGGCCAGGCACTGAGCGAATACCAGAACCAGCAGAACGACCTGCTGAGTGCCCTTTCCGGCATGGCCAACACCGAGGCGCTGGACCGCAGTGCCTACGGCAGCAACTTTGCCAACTACACGGCGTGGCAGAATTTCCTTGCCAACCAGAGCGAACAGGCCCGGAATGAGAACGACAACTACTGGAACAACCTCTGGAACACGGTAAAGAACATCGGCTCGGCGGCCCTGACGGCCTACGATGGGTACAAGGGGTACACCTATCAGGAAGAGCAGCTGGCGCTGCAGAAGCAGGCGGCACGGCAGCAAACGGCACAGGTGGCAATGAATCTCGCTGATGCCGGGGGTATTGATCTGGCAAAGGCAATGATGCAGGATGCCGGAATGGATCCGACGCTGCTGGACAGTTACAACGGAAAGCAGATGACGTGGGAGGATAAACTCAAATGGATCCAGAGCGCATCCAGCATGACGGCAAACGGTGACCAGAAGGGTGCACAGACGATTCTGAACATTCTGGGCATGGATCCGAATTCAATCGCTACCCGTGATGATGTGGCAGATTGGGCATTCAATGACTATGCACGAAAGCAGAGTTTTACAAAGGCACTGTCCGGCGGCGGTTCCGGCGGGTCGAGAGGCTATTACCGCCAGAGCAGCGAGTGGTCGAAAAGCGAACTGCGCAACCTGATGAAAGACCGCGAAAGTGTTGCTGCAAAAGGTGGGGATACGACGTGGTATGACGGTATCCTTGCAGATGCTGGCTATCCGGTGCCGGAGACGAAGAGCACCGAAAAGAGCAAAGAAACCGGTGGCATCGGGCTGGCAGCACTGAAAGAACTGAACCAGAGCAGCAAGTGGGCCCTGCCCGGGGGAACCACGGGAGGGAGCACGGGTAAGAGTACCGGAATGCCGTACAGCAACGCCCTGAGCTATGCAAAGGGGTGGAGTGCAGAAGGGGTGGATTCGGATACGATCTATGCCCGGCTGGTCAACATGGGCATAAATGATGACGTGGCGGCCAAGGTCTGGAATGCGATGGGATGGTAAGGAGAACAAAAATGGCATGGACAGCAGAACAGATGGCCCAGAAGCGGGCCAAACTTCAGAAAAAAACCAATGCCGCTGCTGGCGGGGCAGAACCCCTCAGTCAGCGCAAGAGCGCTGACAGCCCCCCTGATAGTGGGGCCCTTGGCAGTACGGGAAACTCTGTGTCGGACAATAAAAGCAATACATGGACGGCGGAAAAAATGGCCGAAAAACGTGCGGCACTGCAAACCCAGAAGCAGCAGACGGGCACCGACCTGTATTCCACGGCGCTGGAGGATTACCGGACAAGGAACAACCTGGGCTTTGCGGATGCCATGGACAGCCGGAGCGACGAGCTGAACCGGCAGAAGGTGACAGTGAGCCCGGCGGGGAATACTCTGGGAACGTGGTACGGACAGCAGGCCCAGAAGCTGAAGAACAGCTATGCGGAGTACAGCCAGCCGGAGGCCTTTGACCAGGCCAACCAGTGGTTTGACCAGCCTCGGAATCAGGAGCTTGTGAACAAGCTGCTGGAAAAGAAGAGCAATTATACCAGCTATGCCGAGACCGGCACCAGCAGAAACGGGGCCAGCGCCGGGGATGGTAGCATCGACCCCTTCCGCACCACGGGAATCAAGGGGAAGGTGGGCAACACCTACAGCACGGCAGACCTGAAAAAGCTGGGGTACACGGACACGGAGATCCGGCAGGCCAGGGAGTATCTGGACACCATGGAAGAAATCCCGGAGTGGAAGCAGCTGGCCCGGCGGACGGCAAACACCGTGGGCGGCGTTGCGGACACCGTGGCCGCTGCCCCGCTGATGGGTGCGGAGTACCTGGTGCAGGCCGGAAAGAACATCCGGCAGAGCAGCGAGAACCGGAAAGCACTGGAAGCAGAGCTTGCCCGGAACCCCCGCGAGAAGAACCTGTATGACCAGCTGATGGAAACTGACATGGACTACCAGCCCAAGTACAGCACCGGCGACCTGTTGCAGCAGGGATTTACCCGGCAGGAGATCGAGGACATGCGCAGCCGCATTGCCGGAACGGAAGCAAAGGGTGGCATCGACACGGAGAAGAGCGTGGGCTACCAGCTGTACAACCGGGGCCAGCAGCTGACGGGCGCGGCCCAGAGCGGCCTGACCGATGTGCAGCGGACCGTGCAGGGCGTGGCGACCAGCGCGGCAGAGAACCTTGCAGTGGCTGCCATCAACCCGGCGGCGGTGCTGCCGGTGCTGAGTGCCCAGGGCGCTGCGGATGCCATGGGCAAGAGCGCGGCCAAGGGCGAAAGCGCAGGCAAGGCGCTGGCGGGCGGTGTGGCCAAGTTTGGCGCAGGATGGGCCATCAACAGCGTGGGTGCGGCTGATCTGGCAAGAACCATGGGCGCGGACTACGCCAGAAATTCCGTGGCGGGAGCTGTGGCAGACAAGATCCGGGCGCTGGCTGGGGATTCGGCCTTTGCGGCGGCACATCCGGCAGTTGCCAACGCCATTTCCGGCGGCATTGACAACGCCATGCAGGCCTTTGTGGAGACCTACGCCGACAAGGCCATTGATGCGGCCCTGGGAGACAGCGAAGCTGCCCAGACCATGTTTACCACGGACACGCTGGTTCAGGCACTGGAAGCGGGCCTTTCCGGCGGCGCGTCCGGTGCACTGGGCGGCGCTGTGGGCACAGGGCTTTCCAGGATGAACGCGGGAGATTCCAGCCTGCGGGGCAACGTGGAGCGGTATGCCGCTCAGGACGAATACGAGCAGGCGCTGAAGGAACACCAGCGCCGGGAGGAGCTGGCGCGGGAACCGGAACCCCTCAGTCAGCGCGTGAGCGCTGACAGCCCCCCTAATAGTGGGGCCCTTGGCATGTCGGTGGAGTCTGATGGGACTGAAAAAGGCTCTGCTGACCTGAAAGCGGCGGGCCCTGCGGCTGAGGGCAGCGGCATTGTGAACGAGACGCAGGTGAACGATGACCCTGCGGTACACACGGCAGAAACAGCCACGAACCGACAGGCGATGGTTGAGAACGCTGGGGAAAGTGTGGAAAGCTCCACGGAAACAGCGGCGGACGGCGCAGAACCCCTTAGTCAGCGCATAAGCGCTGACAGTCCCCCTAGTATGGGGGCCATTGGCAGGACGGGAAACGTTGAGCTGACAGCGCAGAATGGAGCTGACCGGCAGGCTGTGATGCAGTCGGGCCCTGTGGAAGAAAGCACCATTGACGGGATGGACAGCAGCAACAGCCCGATGCGGGAGACCTACGGCATGGAAGCACCGAGGACGGAAGGCCAGAAGCAGGCCAGGACGGAGCAGGTGCTGCGGAGCTGGAAGGTGGGCGAAAAGGCGGCGCAGGAGATCAGCCGGAAACAGCCGGAAGGCGTGGACAGTGACCGCTATGCGGCGGCAGCATCCACTCTGTACCGGCTGGGCCAGAGTGGAGGACGTGAAGACCTTTGACCAGGCGCTGGAGCTGGCGGGCACCGGCAGCGGCATGGCGGCCAACGTGAACTATGTGCTGGGCAACCTTAAGGGCCGGAACGCGCTGGAGATCGCCTACACCTACGGCAGGGATGCGGCAGAGACCCGGTGGGCCAAGAGCCAGCTGGGCGGCACTCTGACGGAACAGAGCCTGACGGGCCGGGGTGAGACCATCTACAAGGGAACCCTGCGCAACGCGAACGACGCTGGCAGCCAGGTGATCGAGCTGAACGCGGCGGCAACCGGCACCACGGCGGTGATGAAGAATGTGCTGATGAATAATCAGAACGTGAAGGCTTATGTGGACACGAAGACGGCCCGGATCTTCTTTGGGGACAGTGCACAGGATACGTTCGGCACGGTGCTGCACGAGGACTACCACTGGTACAACGCACTGGACAGCGAGGGAGCAAAGACTTTGCAGGACCATGCCCTGCTGTATCTGGCCAGGAGCAGCGGCTTTGAGACCGTGGACGAGATGATCCGGGAGAAGATGGCCGACTATGCCCAGCAGAACCTGACCTATGAGGAAGCTGCCGAGGAGCTGGTGGGCGATGCCTGGCGGGGCATCTTCTCCAATGAATCCGATTTCAAGCGCTGGGTGGAGTTCCAGCGCGGGCAGGCCGAGAAGAACAGCGGCAGGGCCGGAACCATCCGCACCGTGATGAACCGGGTGAAGGAGATGCTGGGCGGCATCATCAGCCGGGCAAAGGAAGTGCTGACCCTTGACCCAGACAACAGGGCGGCCCTGAAGGCCCAGCGTCTGGCCGAGAACGAGCGCAGAATTTTGCAGGACGAATACTTTGCCCACGCCCAGCAGGCTATGGACAACCTGCGCAGTGCAAAAGAAAACGCCGCTGCCCTCAAGACAGAGAGCGCGGCGGAAGGACAGGGCGTGAGATATTCCATTAACCCGAGCTATGCACAGGACATTGACGAGTGGAACCGTGACGGACGAAACAGCCGGGAAATCTTTGTGCTGGGCAGCACGGCGGAAGCCTTGCAGGGACTGGGCGCACGAGAGAATGACATCTACATGAAAGGCGATAAAATCAGCCTGATTCTGGAACAACACCCGGAGATGACATTGAACGAGATCAAACGCATTCCGGAAATTTTGGATGACCCCATTCTGGTGCTTTCCAGCCGGAATAAGGGGCGCGCCGGTTCACAGAATACCAGACTGGTTTTGTTTGGAAGCGTGAAAGCGCAGGATGGCAGACCCGTACTGTGCGTGCTGGATCTTCAGCCAGTAGAAAACCGGATCGTGATTCAGGATATGCAGAAGGCAACCAGTGCTTATACCAAGGATAACGACCCTGTGAGATTTGTGCGGAACAGCGAAGTGCTGTATACCTCTGAAAACAAAAAAAGAACCACAGCGTTACTTAGGACACTAGGCTTCCAAATGCCTAGCGAACTGCAACGCTATGGTTCTATGGGTAGTATATCCTATCATGGGCAAAACGTCAAGATGGAAGGTGTGCCGTTTACAAAAATAGAACCCTCCGGTGGTACCCACATGGAATCCGAAGATTCGGGGAGTAGTCTGCCGGAGAGTTTTATGGAAGCCCCCGGTGGAACCGTCACCGAAACAAAAAATTCCGATGCCAGCAGATTGCCGGAAGCTTCCAGAGAAAGCAGCCTTACCACGGTACTCAAAACCGAGCAGGGCGACGAAGCCCCTAAGCTGCTTTCTAAAAACAGTATAGCACAAGAAAATGCCGAAAGCAAGGGAAACAGCGAACCTGTGAAGAAATCGGTGCGGTTCCAGCTGAGTGACGGCTCTGCTGGAACCGTGGATGAATTGGCGGCACTTCAAAAAGAAAGCAGAGAACTGGAACACCAGCAAAACGCCCTGAAAACAGAGCGAACAAACTGGCTGAACAGCGCCGAGGTAAAGGAGATTGAAGCGAAGAGAAAATCTCTGGGTTTGTTCTCTGCCGAGGCAAAGGAGTTTAAGGCCAGTGAAGAATACCAGGCGTACCTTGTAAAGCGAAAGGACTTTAACCAGCGTGGTGCAGAGCTTGAAAACCGAATCGGTGAAGTGAATAATGCACTGCGGGAAGCCCATGCCAAGCTGGAAACCCAGAGAAATGAACAGAAGCAGAAACAGCAGGCTGTCTATGATGCCAAAGCAAAGGAAGCAGGCGGTGCGGCGAAGTATCGCCGTCAGCTGGCCGTGGAGCAGTTTGGCACGACGAGTGAATTTGAACGGGCCGGATACATCCTGCCGGATGGGCAGATGCTGGATTTTGCCCGGAATGATAAGACCCGTGACACCGACCACCGGGAAATTATGAGTGTGTTCGGCCCGGCGGAAGTATCGGAAGGGACGGACGCACTGAACAAGTTCCTGGCAGACGGTAATGTGCGGGTGATGGCGGAAGCTCCGGGTGTTGACCTGGCCGCAGACAAAGCCCCGACCGCTGCACAGCTGGAACAGATCCGTGAGATGGTGGGAAGCCTGGGCAGTGAACAGAGAAAGTTCACGCTGGATATTTCCACCACCGACGGCAGGGTTGCAGCCAGCAAGGAGTACAGCGGCCGCATTGATGCTGACCGTGTTGTGCGGGAGATCAGGGACTATTACAAGACCGGTGAGCTGCCCGCAGAGAGCAGCCTGGCACGATTCCGGTACCAGCTGGCGGCCAAAGCCGAACAGGCGGAACGGGACGCGCGGAAGAACACCCAGCGGCAGGCAAGCCGGGCCATTGCGGACAACAGCGCGGCGATGGAAACGCTGGCCCAGATGATGGGTGTGACCCACGGTGTGAGGATCAGCCAGGATTCCATTGACGGGCTGGCGGTGCGGTGGACAAAGGCCAACGGCAGCAGGGCCGACCGGACAAAGATTGCCGGAGAGACCCGGGCGCTGGTGGAGTACATGACGGCGGACGGGGCCAGCATGAGCAAGGCCAGCGCGCTGTCTGAGACCATTGCAGATGAGATTCTGAGCGGGGCGACCTACCGGAACACCGAGCTGTGGGACGAGTACCCGGAATACCACGACCTGAGCTACACGGTGAACAAGGACGGCCCGGCCAAGGCGGAGCTGGTGAAGCGGTACGGGACGTGGAGTGAAGCGGTGGCCGAGGCCCGGAAGCACGGCGTGAAGCTGCGGCAGGCAGAGGGTGTGCGGGACGGCAACCCGGCGGAAGTGTATGAAGCCATCGTCAACGACACCCGGGCCATGGGCGGCACTAAGGAAGGGGTAGCGGCCTTGTTCCGGGGCGCGGCCCAGGCGGCAGGCGTGGACGGCGCGGCCAGCATGGAGAGCACCGAGTGGCTGGATGTGCTGATGAACGTGCACGATGCCATCAAGCCCAGGATGATGAGCCGCTTTGCAGATGCTGCCGAGTACGAGGATGCCAAAGTGGAGCTGGCCGACCGGATGCTGGGTGATATCCTGAACGTGCCGGAGATGACCGATGCACAGGCCATCTTTGACGGGTTCCAGCGCTGGCAGCGCCAGGCTGTGGCTGCTGCCGTGGGCGAGGAGAACGCGGAGCAGGCGCTGAAGGACCTGCGGAAGGTGCAGAAGGAGCAGAACCGGGAGTTCAACCGGAGGATGTATGAGAACAGCCGGAACGGAAGCCGGGATGAAGCACTGCGGCAGTGGACAGAACAGCAGAAGCGGAATGAAAAAGCAGAAAAGCTGCTGGATCAGAATCTGGATACGCTGGGGCTGGACATCACCAACTACGGCGACATGGCCGAAAAGCTGGACGTGCTGAAGGAAGCCTACGAACGGGAGTGGAAGGCCGAAAAGAAGCGGCTGAAGGAAGAACGCCAGCAGATGCTGGACGAGATCCGGCTGGAAAACAAACAGCTGAAGCGGGAGAACTGGAACCTTTCGCACCAGGTGGCAGGAGAACAGCGCCGGGCTGATCGGGCCGAGTGGCAGCTGATCCATCAGGAAAACGAACTGCTGGAATGGGAACAGGAAAACCAGCGCAAAGCTCAGGAGTGGCAGGAAAAACAGGCGGAACGAAATGCAATCGCCATCACTGCAGCCCAGCAGCAGCGGGACGAGGACATTGCCATTGCCAAGAAGCTGGCTGAGAAGCGGGTACAGAAAGCCCGGGACGGTCGGCAGAAGGACGAGCTGCGGCGGGGCATCCGGGCCAATGCTGCCCAGCTGAACCAGATGATCCTGCGGCCCAGCAAGGATCGGTATGTGCAGCCCCACCTGATCCAGCAGGCGGCAGAGGTGGCAAAGCTGGCGGATATGACCCTGCTGAACGACCACGCCGTGGCCCGGCTGACGGCCCTGCGCACCAGCATCATGCAGTCGATGGGAGCCGAGAACAGCTCCAACGGCATCAGCGAGGACTGGAAGCTGAGCAAGGTGCCGGAGCTCATCGACGCGCTGCAGGCTGACCTGAATGCCAGCAAGCAGGCCCAGCTTGACCGGCTGAACCAGCAGCTGACAGAGGCCGAGGCACTGCCGGACAGCGAAAAGGCCGAGATGCTGCGTGACCGGCTGAGAAAGCGGATCCGGGAGACCGAGAACCGCACCTATCTGCCCATGACGGTGGACCAGATGCGGATGCTGAAAGCCATTACGACCAGCACCCTGCACGTGATCCGGACGGCAAACAAGACCCTGAGCTTGCAGAAAGCCGAAGCGGTGGACAAGATCGCCAACGAGGCGGCTGCAGAGGTGCGCCAGAGCAAGGGCAACGATGGAAAGCTGCGGAGCGCCCTGACCAGGTACAACCTGGATATGCTGGGCGGTACCCGTGTGTTCCGGATGCTGGGCGGCTACGCAAAGAACAGCCAGATGGAGAAGCTGGGCACCATGCTGAACGACGGCCAGCGGCGGCAGACGGAGATCCTTGTGGAGGGAACCCACCTGTTCGACAACGTGACAGGCAAAAAGAACCTGAAACAGATGGAACAGTTTGCAGGCAAGGGGGCAAAGCTGGTAGACCTTGGCCTGAAGGACAACCGGGGCAAGGCTGTATCCCTCACCCATGCCCAGATGTGCAGCCTGTACATGCACCTGCGGAACGCCGACAGCAAGGAGCACCTGATGAACGGCGGCTTTACCGTGCCGGATGCAGTGGAGTACAACAAAGGCAACATCGCGGAAGCCTACCAGAAGGGCCAGACCGTGCGGATCGGGATGCTGACCGACAGCGAGGGCAAACCCATGGCGGACACCATTGTGAGTGCCATTGAAAAGAACCTGACCGACTACGACCGGGCATGGATCGGGAGCATGGAGAACTTTTTCGGGAGCTACACCACCGACCTGATCAACGAGACGAGCATGAAGCTGCTGGGCTACCAGCGGGCCACCGTGAGAAACTATTACCCCATTGCGGTGGACAAGACGGCGCTGGCGACCCAGATCGAGGGCGTGAAACTGGATGCCACCATTGAGGGCCGGGGCTTCCTGAAGAACCGTGTCAAGAGCCAGATGCCCATCCTGCTGGAGGAGTGCAATAACGTGGTGCAGCGGAGCCTGCGGGACACGGCAGCCTACGCGGGCCTGGCCCCGGCCATCCGGGATGTGAAAAAGGTGCTGAACAGCCGGATCGAGACTGAGGACGGGCTGAAGGTGCTGAAGGACGGTATCCTGGAGGAGAAGTGGGGCAGCGATGCAGTAGACTATGTGGAAGAACTGCTGGTTGACCTGCAGAGCCCGGGAAAGAAAACCCGGAAGAGCAGCATGACGGCGCTGGGCAAGCTGCGGGGCAACTACGCCGGGGCTATCCTGACCCTGAACCCGGGCGTGGCCATTGCGCAGGCGGCATCTCTGCCGACCGCCGGTGCTGTGCTGGGTGCGGACACCATGGCGGCGGTGGTGCCGTTTGTGAAGAACCTCTCCGGCAAGCAGCGGGCAGCGCTGGAAGCAGAGATCACTGAACACGGGGATGCGCTGCTGCAATACCGCTTGCGGGGCAGCCAGCGCGGTGAACTGGCCAGCATTGGCGTGAGCCAGGGCGCGGCAGAAAAGGCCATGGACAAGCTGCCCAAGTGGGTGACCGGCTGGATCAACAGCATGGACGAGATCACGGTGGCGGCACTGTGGGAGGGCTCCAAGCGGTATGTGGAGCACCATACCAATGAGTTTGCAGAGGGTGCAGCCACGAAAGGCAGCGAAGCCTACTGGGAAGCCGTGAACAAGATGTATCAGCGGGTCATTGAGGAGACCCAGCCCAACTACACCACGATGCAGCGGGCGGGGATCCAGCGAAATCCGGATCAAATGACCAAGACCCTGACCATGTTCACGACCCAGCGTTTCCAGAACTACGGCATTTTGGCCGATGCGGTGATGGACTACAACGCCCAGAAGGCACGGGACAAGGCTGCACCCAGCAGCGAGACGGCAGAAGAAGTGAAGCGGGCCGGAAAGAACCTGAACCGAGCAGTGGTGAGCCAGATCACTCAAACTGCTGTGTTTGCACTGATGAAGATCGGTGCGGACTTCCTGCTGCATCGGTGGGACAGAGAGCAGGACGAGAACGGAGATGTGACCGCGGCCAGCGTGAGCAAGCGATTCCTGAATCTGTACGCGGAAAGCTTTGCGGGCAACTTCCTGTATGGCAGCGAGCTGTACAGCGCTGTGGGAAATGCAGTGAACGGTACGGATTACGATGTGGTGAGTGCAACCAACATCAGCGCTGTGAATGATCTTTTTGCAGCAGTGACGAAGTTTTTCAGCCTTGTCCGGCAGGACACCGGTGACATGACGGAGGAACAGCTGGAAGCGTATCACCAGAAACTGCGAAAGGCAGGCGTGAACCTGATGCAGTACGGGTTTGAAATTGCGGGTGTGCCTATGGGGAACGCCCGGAAAATGCTGGATGCCTTTGATGCCTATGTGGAAGATGCACGAGACATTGCAAGCGGAAGCGGCTTTTCGTTCAGCTCGACCCCGACGAGCGCCACCGGGCAGTATGATCGGCTGTACAACGCCATTGCCGAGGGGGACACGGACAACGCCAGCGGTGCTATGGCGAAGCTGGAAGCCATGGGAAAGGACGAAAAGACCATTGCCAGCCAGCTGAAGAACCGGCTGAAGAAATACAGCCCGGAGGTGGAGCAGGCTGCACAGGCCCGGAACGAGGGCAAAGACAGCCAGCGCCAGGAGCTGACAAAGCAGCTTGTGCGGGAAATGTACGAGACCCTGGGCATCCGGGAGGGTGTGAAAGCTGACGCGGAAAAGCGGACATGGGTGATCGACCTTGTGACCGAAGCCATTGAAAGCAAGGCCGAGGAGCTGTACAAGGGCGGCACCGAGGGCAGCGTGTACGATACCCTGACGGACGCACTGGAAACCGGAAAGCGGAAGGACGTACAGGACGAGATCGATCGGCTGCGGACGGCGGGCAAGGACGATGACAGCATCAAGCCGAAGATCACGGCGGCGGTGAAGGAAGAGTATCTGGCGGGCAACGACCACGACCGGGAGAAGCTGGAAAAGCTGCTGACGAGCCTGACCAAAGAGGACGGGACGGCCATGTATGAGGAAAAGAACTTTGCCCAGTGGGTGAAGGACGCGGCAAAAAAGGAGGAACAGGCAAAGAACAGCAAGGATGAGTGGGCAGGGGTGAGGTGAAACCCTCTCAGTGCGCAATCCGCCAAAGGCGGAGTTGCTTACAGCTCCCCCGAGGGGGGAGCCCTGCTTAGAAGAAAGGGAGACCGTTCGGGGTGAACGGCCTCCCTTTTTTTGTATGTCCGGGGTAGTTGCACCCGGCGGGGCGTGATAGGATAGGGGCAGGAAGGGCGCACAAATCTGAAATCAAACCTCTGGCGAAATCGAGGAGTGCGCCCGATTGGTGAAGGGAGTGAAACTGTGAGCCAACTGGATATTAAGATCAGAAAGCTGCAGGACAACGGTTCCACGTTTCGGGCAAACATTGAGACGCTGTATCTGGGCGGTGTGCGGAGCGCCAAGGTGGACGAGCTCCGCTTTGAGCTGCCGGAAGAGTGGAAGAACTGCACCGTGACCCTGCATGTGCAGCGCCTGAGCGGCACAAAGCCGGACCCGCAGATCCTGGACGAGAACAACAGCGCACTGGTAGACCGGCGCTGGACACTGGAAAAAGAGGGCACCTGGATGCTGCTGGCCATCAACGACAGCGGCTACATTGCCATGACCAAGCCCGGCAAGTACACCTGCTATGACACCATCGACACCGACACGACCACCGAGAACATTACGCCGAGCATCTATGAACAGTTCGTGGCCGAGGTAACGAAGTACGCCAAGCAGGCGCTGGAGAGCATGAACGCGGCCAAGACCAGTGAGGAAGCAGCGGCCAAATCTGCTAAAGAAGCAGCGAACTCTGCCGCCAGCATGGAAGAAAGCGTGCGGGTGAGCGGGGAAAATGCCAAAAAGGCTGCAAACAGTGCTGCTGCGGCAAAGAAAAGTGAGGAAGCGGCAGCAAAGAGCGCAGAGGCATCTGAGAACAGCGCTAAGAAAAGCGCCGAGAGTGAGAGTGCATCCAAGGCTAGTGCGGGAAAGGCAAAGGACAGTGAAGAGGCGGCGAAAAAGAGCGAGGACGCAGCAGCCCTGAGCGAGACCAAGTCCGCCGCCAGCGAGAAGAACGCCAAGACCAGCGAGACCGCTGCCAAGCAGGCCCTGCAGGACACGGAGACGGAGCACACCGCCGCCTTGCAGGACATCGCACGGGCCCGCACCACGGCCCTGAACGACGTGGCCAACTCCACCAAGACGGCCACCACTGCGGCAAACACCGCCACCCAGCAGGCCACCGCCGCTGCGGGGAGCGCTTCTACCGCCGCCACCAAGGCCGGGGAGGCATCTACCAGCGCGGGGGCGGCAAAGAACGATGCCGACCGGGCAGAGAAAGCCAGCACCAACGCGGCCAATGCGGCAATGAAAGCATTGAAAGAAGCCGCTGCGTCTGGAGCGTTCAAGGGTGATCCCGGTGCACAGGGGCCGCAGGGGCCGTCAGGGACGATCATCCGTGCGTATGATATTTCGCTTGCCACTTCCGGTTGGAAAGCCACATCCGATTCCAGTGCAAAATCTGCCGGGCTGGCGTATCAGTACGATGCCAGCGTCAGCGGATGCACGTCGGCATTGGAACCGAGTGCAACCATCCGTCTGGAAAGTGTTGCTGTGGCCCAGAAAGCAGGATTGGGCAGCATCTGCCAGTCTGAATCCGGATACTGCCGGTTCTATGCGGCAAAAGTGCCCTCTGCGGCAATTTCGCTGCGGCTGCTTTTGATGGAACGGATACCGACATAAGAAGGGAGACTTTGAAATGGCAATTGGCGCAGTAGGCGGCGTACCTGCGGCGGACTATGTGCCGCCCGTGGGCATCATCCTGACGATGGGCGTAAGCACCAGCCCGGCGGAGCTCTACCCCGGCACCACCTGGGCCCGCATCAAAGACCGCTTTTTGTGGGGTGCATCGGACGCTCACCCCTTGGGCAGCACCGGCGGCAGCACCACTCACACTCTAACCGTGGATGAAATGCCACCCCATACCCACAGCGCCTCCCTCTATGAGGCCGGGGCGCATACACATACGATTTCGATTTTGGACGGCAGCTCAATGAACTTCAGCTACAGCGACTACCAAAATGCATATCTGAGCGGAAGCAAAAAAGTTACAACGTCTTCTGCCGGAGCGCACACCCACACAGTGACGCTAAGTGCGACCGGCTCGGGCAAGGCCTTTAACATAATGAACCCTTATGCTGCTAAAAATGTTTGGCGGCGAGTCAGCTAGGAGGTGAACACGGATGATTGGGACCGTGAAAGGCATTGGCGGAAGTGCCTGGATCCCGCACGTAGGATACGTCTGGAAGAGTGCTGATCCGACCAGCCCGGCGGAGCTGTACCAAGGGACTACTTGGGCTAAGATCAAGGACAGGACTATCCTTGCCGCCGGTGACACTTACACCACCGGAGCGACCGGCGGCAGCGCTACCCACACTCTGACCGTAGACGAGATACCGTCTCACTCTCACACAGGCAGTACATCCAGCGCCGGAGCACACACACATACGGTATACTCCGGAAGAACCGAGCTTTATGGCGGAGGAGAGTACGGAAGCTACTACCCATATTCGGGTGACTCGACCACGTCGTCCGCCGGAACCCATACTCACACGGTGACGGTAGGCAGCACAGGAAGCAGCAACGCTTTTAGTATCATGATGCCCTATGTTGTGCGGTATATGTGGGAGCGCATTGGATAGGAGGTAACTCTATGACAGGAGCAGTGATTTATAACATCAACTCCGGCTGGGTGCCGCCGGTGGACTATGTGTTGGAGGTCTATGATGATACCAGCCCTGCGGTGATGTATGCCGACACTATCTGGATGCAGCTGAAAGACTGTATCATCATCGCCGCCGGTGACATCTATACCGCAGGAGCGACCGGTGGCAGCAAAACAGTGACCTTGACCACGACACAGCTGCCAAGTCACTCCCACAGTGGCAGCTGCGGAAGTGCCGGTTGGCACTCGCATACGGCAACCGTCTCAAAGGTCAAAAACGAGTATGGGGGAGCCTACCAGCAAAGTGATAGCTATGGTTCTTATAATAGTGGCTGGGAAAATGAAACCACATCCTCTGCCGGAGCGCACACCCACACAGTGACCGTAGGGCCCACCGGCGGAGGCAAAGCTTTTAGCCTGATGAACCCCTATGTGGCCGTGAACGTATGGCAGAGAGTAGGATAACCCTCTCAGCCTCGCATTCGCTCTCCAGTTCCCCAAAGGAAGAACCTTTTGCAGAAAGGACAAGTATGAAAATCATTGACGAAAACGGCGTTGAGCTAACCGAAGCACCTGACCTGACACTGGGCCGGCTGGTGGATGACGTGGAGATCGTGCACCATGACGCGATTGCTGGAGTT
>ULZH01065097.1_pt1 | contig 15765 bp, 14 predicted proteins | sample 1962951 | NCBI WGS metagenome assembly ULZH01 (sample SAMEA4835884, study PRJEB28245) | human gut metagenome | biome: gut microbiome; material: fecal sample | place: Denmark | collected 2008
AGTGTTGCATTTTTTGCAACAGTAATTGTCTTGATAGCAATCTATGCCAACGTTCCACCTGAAACGTGCTTGCATGGGACCTGCCAAAGCCCTGGTGGGTAATTTCTACCACACAATTCTGACGCATTGCCTGAAGTAATATCTGTAAATATTTATTCCCTGAAGGAATCTTCTCGAATGATATACGTTTCTCCAACTTTCTGTCTGCCTGGAGCTGGTTCAGTGTAGCTTATGAATCTATCAGCCATGAACGAAAGGAATTCCCCTCCAACAAATCTGCATCTTCTATATAGTATCCATATCCACGTTTGGCGTCGCATGATATGATTATATCAAAGATTGTCTGTACAGCCTCTTTATGATTCATAAATGTCTTCCATGGTAATGGTTTGCCATCACCCAATCCACAGTCTTCCCATTTGTCACTTATTTCTTTGAATGATATATATGGATGGCATCTGATTAAATCAACTAGCCATACATACCGACCAAATTTGTTTGCTGCCATAAATACTTGATTTTATATTAATATTATGCCACAATATTACTTATGAAGCTATTCCAAAGTTAGGCATAGATGTAGAAATATCCAATTGTTTTGTTATAAAACAATTGGATATTTCTTAATTCATTATGATATTCTCTCTATTTTGTTATTTATACATCTTGAAAATACTCAAATTATACTGTTAAGTCTTAAACTATCACTTCGTTTTTAAGTTCTTTAGTCCGTTCTTCCACAAGTCTATCCCATAGACGAGAATTCTGCAACTTGCAATATGGAATTTTATCTGCATACCGTTCTAGAAAATCTATATTATACAGTTTATCTTCACTCCAGCGATTGATGAGTTTATACCAATTCCATCGATCTATAAACCGGTCAATCAGTTGATAATTAAGCTCAACGTCTCTATTATCAGATAGTTCAGCCCAATCCCAAAAATCTTTAAATTGTTCCAAACAATCTTCGGTTAAGATAGTTTCACAATCCGTTTTGGATAGTTCCTCCCAATCAATGAGTTTTTTGAATTTCTCTAACATAGTTGGAGTCCATACGATACTGCTATTATTGGATATCTTTTCCCAATCCACTTTACTTTTATGCTTTTCAAGCATTTGTTCCGTCCACTGAAAGTTGCTTGAAAGTTCTTTCCATGCCGAGTCATTGAGAAATTTTTCCATAAATTCATTTGAAAGCTTTTTTGTTGCCATAATTGTTGTATTTAAATATTTTTCAACTTAAGTATTATACTGTTTCCCTTGTTATAATTATTCTAATGAGATATTCTAAATTGCTTTGTCATTTGATTAATACTCAATTCTATTATTTAAGTATTGCAAATCTATATTCAGAAATATACCATATACAGGCATAGGTGAAAGAAACTTTATTAAAATACAGTGTTTCTATTAAAAGGGAATTAAAAGAGGAAATCAGCTGTAGGCAAACTCGATTTTCAAACAGTCAGCACTGGGATTTTCCGATATGGACTGTTTGAATTATGACTATATCAGTCTATATCATAACCTATCACACAATCATTGATAAGGAGAAAATAATAACCGTGCCACAATTCCGGAACTCTATGCTGAGTCCAAAAATCATATCACCCATTATCTAGCGGATTATACCATAACATCCCGTCATAACCACAAAAGTCAAAGCGCAAAGTGGAATATTCCTCCCTATTATTCATAGCCTAACCGAAAAGTATCATATCGGTCTCTCCACAATACTTTTAAATAGTTGACAGACTAATACACTTACCGTCATACCAGTTCCTGTGGTTATATGGTTCTTTTAAAGAGATTGTATCAAATCCACATCTGCAATATTACGCAACCAATCATTTGTATGAGTAGCAAATCTAGCAAGCTTCTGGTATTTTAAAATTATCTTCTTATCTACTGAATACTTCACTTTTTGTACCTTGTAGAAAATATTGAAAAAGCTTGGAAAATATACCATTTTTTCATACATTTGTATAGAGTCAAAGGCTTTCGGAAATTGCGAAGCATTTCTAATACTTTGATTATCAGATTTTTAAATACTACAATATTGTATCTTACGTGTATCTGAGTTTTTCAAACAAGTTTTGAACTTATTGAATACCAATGTTTGTCGAGATTTTCTAAATAACTGCATCGGAAGTGTAATTCTATCAAAATATCAAGAAACAATAAATGGAATTTATCTATTATACTATCTAAAAACTCCTAGCATTAATAGTATAATGAAAGGGCTATGTGGTGCTTTAGCTCAACCTGCAATTTATTTAAAAGATATTAAGAAACTAAATATACAAGTTCCACCTCTCTCCCTACAACAACAATTTGCCTCAAAGATAGAAGCGATAGAGAAACAGAAGGAACTTATAAAGAAATCCATAAAGGAAACAGAAGACCTTTTCAACAGTAGAATGGATTATTACTTTAATTAAAGAAACAGTATATGAGCAATTTTGATTACCTTAAAGATATAGAAGCCTTAAGTGACCTTTACAGATTCTGTAAGGCAGCCGAAGATACACAAAAGACAGACCACAATGAATCTGCCATAAACAGCAGAAGGGGACTAGAGTGGATTGTAAAAGCTATATACAAGCTGAAAGGTATAGAACTTAAAAAAACAGACAGTCTTTATGAATTGATGACTGGGCTTCCTTTTACAGACTTCATAAGTAACGACAGAATTATGATGTCAGCTCACTATGTCAGAAAAGTAGGTAACAAAAGTGCTCATGATGGGAACGTGAAGGGGGGAGAATCATTCTTTTCCCTTCTCAATCTTTATGATGTTATAGGTTTTATCCTTCTTAAACTGGGGTACTGAAAGAACTTGCACCATTCAATAGAGAACTTATACCGGACAAACATGAACTCTTTGTTTCTACTCCAACCGAAACAGAGATACCGGATAAGATTATAGAGGATATAGCTCCAGAGAAAGTAAGTAATCCTATAAATGTAAAAATGGAATCCTCACTGTCTGAGGCTGAAACAAGAAAATACTTCATAGATATAATGCTTCAAGAAGCTGGCTGGGAAGTGTTGGATAAGAAAGGTGCTATTGTTCCAAGCAAAGCCTGCATAGAGACAGAGGTTCAGGGTATGCCTAATTCTAAGGAAAAAGGGTATGTTGATTATGTCCTCTTCGGTAGTAACGGTAAACCGCTTGCCGTCATTGAAGCGAAAAGAACTGCAAAGGATCCTAAGGTAGGGAGACAACAGGCTATCCTGTATGCAGAGTGTCTTGAGAAACAATATGGTGTAAAACCTGTTATCTACTACTCTAACGGTTATAAGACTTTTATTATTGATGGGCTCGGTTATCCCGACAGAGAACTTCTTGGTTTCCATACAGAGGGTGAACTCGAACTGTTAATCCAAAAAAGAGAAAGAGGTGAAATTACTGATTTCTCAGTAAACGAAAATATAACTGACCGTGATTATCAGAAGACTGGTATAAAAGCTATCTGTGAACACTTTAACAGCTTCCACAGAAGGGGACTGCTTGTTATGGCCACAGGAACCGGAAAGACCAGGGTATCCATCTCACTGACTGATGTCCTGATGAAGAATGGTTGGGTAAAGAATGTTCTTTTTTTGGCCGACAGAACAGCATTGGTTAATCAGGCTGCCAAGAATTTTACAAACCTTCTTCCTTCAGCTACAATCACAGTACTTAGTGATAATAAGAAGCCTGATATGAATGCCCGTATCATGTTCAGTACATATCAGACTATGATAAATTATATTGATACGGAGTCTAAACTGTTCTCTGTAGGTCGTTTTGACCTGATTATAATAGACGAGGCACACCGTTCTATATTTGGTAAATACACTGCTATTTTTGACTATTTCGATTCGCTTCTTGTCGGTCTTACCGCTACACCAAGGGAGCAGGTGGACAAAATATTTGGCCTTGAAACAGGACACCCGAATTTTGCTTATGAGCTTAAGGAAGCTGTTGATGATGGCTACCTTGTCAATTATACTCCGATTTCAAGAACCACCCAGATTCTTAAGGAAGGTATTAAATATAATAAATTGTCAAAGGTTGAAAAAGAGCAGCTTGAGAAGGTATGGGAGTATGAAAAAGCTAAGAAAGATATTGACCCTGATTCCGAGTATCATAGGGATATAGAGAAAGGTGAGATCTTCAAGTATATCTTCAATATTGACACCATTGACAATGTTCTTCAGGATCTTATGAATAATGGCTTAAAGGTACAAAGTGGTGATTTGATTGGCAAAACCATAATTTTTGCCTATAATCATAAACATGCTGTCCAGATAGTTGAAAGGTTCAATGTCCTTTACCCGGAGCTTGGTCCTGATTTCTGTGTGCTTATAGACAATACAGTAAACTATTCTCAGACCTTGATAAACAGTTTTGAAGAAAGGAATAAGATGCCTCAGATAGCGGTAAGCGTAGATATGCTTGATACTGGTATCGATGTTCCGGATATACTCAACCTTGTGTTTTTCAAGAAGGTGTACTCTTATATCAAGTTCTGGCAGATGATAGGCCGAGGTACAAGATTGAGTAAGGATATATTCGATTTTGGCGAAGACAAGAAGACATTCTATATTTTCGACTGGTGCGGTAACTTTGAATACTTTGACGAGAATCCGAAAGGCAATGAGGCATTGCCTCAGGTTACATTGTCGGAAAAGCTCTTCGGTCTCAGAACTGACATAGCTTTTGCCCTTCAGCATGCTAATTATCAGAGTGATGAAAAAGCAAATAAACTCCATGATGAAATAAAGGATATACTGTTTGCCCAGGTCTGCGAACTCAATACAAAACTTATTTCTGTTCGACAGAATATTGATGTAGTTGACAGGTTCAGGAAAAAGGAGAACTGGATTTCCCTTTCTTCTATTGACGTCCTGGATCTCAAAGAGAAAATTGCACCTCTCATTAAGCCAGGAAAAGATAACGAGGCTGCCAAGAAATTTGACGCTATAATGATTTATATTCAGTTGTCTATGGTTGACTCCGGCATTAAAGCTGATAAGCATATAGCAAAAGTACAGAATATTGGTGTCAGTCTTCAGGAGAAAGCGTCTATTCCACAAGTTCTGGCTAAGATGAAACTCATAAAGGAGATTTCTGATCCTGTTTTCTGGGAAAACATGACATTAGACAGGCTTGAATACGTTCGTAAAGAAGTCAGAGACCTCGTACAATTTATAATCGGTAGTGCAAACCGTGATTTTGTATTGAACATAAAGGATATAATAGAAGATAAACCTTCTGTTGCTGTACAGCCATACAGAGCTTCATATAAAAAAAGAGTAGAGGATTTCTTAAGCCGGAATGCAGAACTGCCCGTATTTGTTAAAATAAGGAATATTGAAAAGCTCGATCAGAAAGACATTAGTGAATTGGAGAGAATATTGTGGACTGAACTTGGTACTGAAGATGAATACTTAAACTATCTGGAGAACAGCAAAATGTCATTCAATAAGAATGTAGCTGCCTTTATACGCTCTCAGATTGGTATTGACAGGAAAGCTGCAATGTCTAAGCTGTCACAGTTCTTTTCAGATAACAACTTTACTTCACTACAAGAGGAATATCTTAAGACTATTATAGCCTATGTCTCTAACCATGGCGATATCAGTCTCGAAACTCTTGTTAATGAACCTCCTTTCGATGAATTTGAATGGTCCGATGTTTTCGGACAGGATTTCATCGGTGTTAGGAATTATGTCCTTAAACTTCATGATGCTATTGTAGTAGCATAAAGATATTTATTATGGGAACGACATTGGCAAACACTCCTTTTGATAATGATATCTTTCAGAGTCAGTTGACAAAAGCTATAGAATATGCTTTACATATTATTTATGATGCTTATAAATTCATAGATTTTGCTGTTGCTCTGACTGATTACATGGGTGAGGAATTTATCCCATACTGTAAGATGGTATATAACATCATCAGGAACTTGCCTGACTTCGATAGCGGTAAAATGGATGATTATGAGGTGGTAAGTAAGTGTTCGACAGATTTTATAAGAATAAAATTTCTTGATTTTAAAGAGAAACAGGATCAAAAGGAACGGGAAATAGAATTTAAAGAGAATATAGATGAACTTCAGTTTCTTGTTGGAAACTATCGTAATAGCAAAGAATTTAAGAAGATGCTTGACTTTATAGGCAAGTTCAATTACATGGCTCCCTATAACGCTATGCTAGTTCATATGCAAAAGCCTGGTGCTACATTTGTTTTTACTGGTAAAATTTGGGCTAAATATGGAAGAAGACCTGCTGTTAATGCTCAAAAACTTATAGTTCTTAAACCTTTTGCTCCTGTCCAATGTGTTTTTGATTATAGTGATACGGAACCTCTTCCTGATGTAGATAAGGTATTTAATGAAACAGAACTGATGGAAGTGTGGAATAATGGGTTGATGAGAACAAAGGGGACAGTACAAAAAGAGATTATGGCTTCATTATATAATAACTTAGCTGTTTACGGTGTATATCTTGATGACAATCTTTTGGCATCCAATACTTATGGAGGATATATTATGCCATATTCAGAGAAGAAAATTGAAATAAAGGTTAATGGTAATAATAAAATAAAAGTCAATTCTAAATTTATTATCAGTATTAATAAAAATCAGAAAGATGCTGTCAAATTCCATACAATCTTCCATGAACTGGGACATTTATTCTGTTATCATCAAAGTTATACTCCGGATAAGCATAGGTCTCTGACTTTAAAGGAAAGAGAATTTGAAGCTGAAACTGTTGCGTGGCTTGTCTGTAAACGTCAGGGTATTGAAAATCCTTCAGAAGAATATTTGGCTGGGTATGCACCTCATGGTGAAATACCAATTTGCAGTACTGATATTATAATGAAAGCTGTTACTGAAATAGAGAAGATGCTTAAAAATGAGATTAAGATTAAAGATTCTTTATGGTACAAAGAAGATAAACTCTTACAAAAGGAGATTTCACGACACTTAAGAAATTCCTCATCTCAATATGACCTGTTTGGGAATTCTGGCTCATTATAATGTTCTGTTGATGATTACGAATTTGATATGAATCTTTGTTCATTTCTATTCTAAAATGACTTGAGGTCTGTTAAGGCAATTAAGCAATAACAGACCTCATTTCTTTCAGGAAATCTGAGATTTATGAACTTTATTGAGAGCTCTTGGGTTTTTTCTATCTACAGCCATGAATAACATCAGCTGTTCCTTATAACTTAAAGTTACTTTTTCCTGGTTTTTCTTCCACCATTTATAAAACTTTACTGGATCATCATTATAAGGTACAGATGCTTGCACTCGTTCATCATATCCTGGATAGTCGATAATTAACCTTAATCCCATGAAATCCCTATAATAAGCAAAATGGTTGTTTTGCAATCTTGACATAAGAACTTTATAATATGATTTGTCTAATACCATACTATATTCTACAACAGTTCTATGAAGTAATACCGGATTACTTGTTACCCATTGTGTTATCTTCATGGTCTTATTACCGATTGTAAGCAGACTGTCAGGCATATAGTATCCATCTTTTCGAGGTAAAAAACCATCCAAGACAGAATCCTGAATACCTGGTAAAACATTGTCTTCAAATGCAGATGCATTCTCCTTTAGATATGAAAGTATGTCTATGTGATTTTGTGTACCGCCAGGATAACGTTCTATAAGTTCTTCATTTGAAGTACCTAGGAAGAAATCCTCAATTAAATCCCATCTTCTTTCATTATTGATATAGTTAAGGAAGAAATGCTCAAATATTTCACAGCTTGTTTTATGTCTGTTCTTTACATTTTCTAGTATGAAGTTACTGTAATCTTTACTCTCTGAATCTTTCCTGATTTTCCTAGGGTCATTGATACGCACGAAAATTTTCGGGTCATCGCCACCCTGAGTCTCAAAACAGCCTATGCCAAGAATTTCAATTAATGAACCTAGTCTGATATGGTTCTTCAGCATAACCTCACCTGCTGCAACAAATCTTGATGCTTTCTGTGAATCTTTGCCGTCAAATAGTGATGTCAGAATCTTTATTATGGTCGCGAATTGAGACTCATAACTGGTAGAGAATACCTGATACTCTTCATTAAAACCTACTGTTCTTCTTTGTAGAAAAGCATCGGCTTCTAATGTGTTACTACCTATCATTTTGCCTGAATATGTAGATAGAATAAATGATACTATCTTATCTATATCATATTTAGATGGAAGAAGAGACTCTACAATACTTTTAAATTCTTTCTCTGTAAAGAATCCTCCTTTTCTTTTTAATTGAACGAAAGCAGTCTTTACGGCAGTGATAACTTCATTTACTGTATCAAGCAGGATATTGAATTTAGTGTCTATACGGTGTGTGACCTTAACCAACGGACAAAGATTAATTCCTTCTGAAACAAGGAACTTCTTGTTATAGAAATCTCTTTTTATTTGAGGGAAACTACACTCATTAAAGTGTGAAGACCATATTTTATCGAGATTCAACTCAATATTGTATGAATCTATCTTTTCTGACTTTGTTAATATACTGAAACAGTCTCCGTATTTTTCCTTTAACCTTTGGATTCCGACTTCATTAGTACGTGCATAAACACAGGCAAATAATTTCTTGGGCCTTGCTATCAGAACATTGAATCGTGTCTTTAGTAGGTAATCCTTCTCGATCATCATAAGCGCAGTAGATACTTTTTGGTCAAGGTCTTCGCCCGTTTCAAATATATATCCAAAATCATTTGATGACAAAAGCATATTTCTCTTTTTGCCATTTGTCATAAAATGACGAATTATCTTTTTAAGTACTTCCTGCAATTGATAGGTTTTTATCGATGACATACCGAATAGCTGTTTGCTATACATCAGATCAGAAGGAGAGAATGTTAATGCTGCATATCCTTTTACTCCCTTTTTACGTGCTGCACGTCCAATTTCCTGTATATAATCTGGTAATAGACCTGACGGTGCATAGTGGTACACCACCTGAATATCCGGAATATCTACACCCATTCCGAACGCTTTTGTTGCAACCATTACTTTTGACTGGTTGCTTTTAAATTTTTCATAAGCGAATTTCTGGCTATCATTTATCATTGATCCGTGATATGAAACCACTCCATCTATCTTGAGGTCTGTTACCTTGTCATCGATTTTGGCTATATGACGTTTGTATGGTACATAAACTATTGTTTTTAAATCTAATTCACGAACCCCCTTTATAAAATTAACAGTTTCGGTAATTTTGTTCTCTTCAAAAGTACCGCTTTTATATATGTCATGTGTGTCAATGACAAACTCTATGTCTGACCTGCGAACTTCGCCGATAAATTTATGAGGATCATGCATATTTAGTGAATTGATACTGTCAAATACCATATCATTCACCCCTCCATATACAGCTGTTGCTGTTAATGCAACCAGAGGAAATGATGACTCAGCATATTTTCTTATTTTATTCAAATGGTTTCCCAAGAACCAGTAATCAACCCTGAAATCCCTACCCCATGTAGTTATAAGGTGGGCTTCATCAATTATCAATAGACCCAATCTTCTCTCTCCGATAAAATAACTTAATGCGTATGAAAGCAATAGCTCTGGTGATAAGTACAGGACATCAATTTCTCCTTTTTTACATCTGTCTATAATACGGTCTCGATCCATTAGGTTAAGATCACTGTTTATGAACTCTACCCTAGAATACTTTCTTTCATTCTTTAAGTTCATTACCTGATCATTCATAAGGGCTTTAAGAGGTGATACAACAATAGTTACATCGCCATTTTCGGCTGCATAGAATGCGGGTATTTGAAAAATAAGGGATTTTCCTGCTCCTGTCGGTGCTGTTATAAATATGTCACGAGGTATCTCACCGTTTTTTGCTGATTTATATTCACTTATGATAGTATCCACTATCAATCCTTGGGATATTGGTGTTGTTGTATTACCCATTTCCGGATTTTCATATACATTTATGTTGCGGAAAGATGCTGTTTCACCCCAATATTTTTTCAATAGATCAGTTGATTCTTCAGATGGCTTATAATCTCTTATTACATTTTCCAATGTCTTAGTATATATACCTCCACCATAGGCATACAATAGTGCATTTACATACTTCATTTTCTTCTCTATTGAAGAACTGAGTATATTCTTGGCAGAAAGCTTTACTATCATTCTCTTGTTGAAATTCGCTGTCCTTATACATTCATTGACAAAGTAATCCAATGAATAAGGATTTGAAGCTATGTCGATTACCTCCTCGCTTGAGTAAGAATATGGAGAAGGGTCAAGTTCTTTAGTTTCTGTAAAGAAAGGAATGGAAGCATAATCTTCGTCAAAAGCCTTAATAGAGTAATAGTAGTTATCTCCTATTTTAAACTGTTCCGCATGATATACCGGCATTTCTTCCGGACGTATCTCCAATCCGTCATCAGAACTTTTTTCCATATATAACTCTTTAGGTATCGGTAATAATGAACGTAGATTGTCATAAACTACAACAAGTCTGTCCTTATATAAGTCAGGGTTCAGATATTCAGTAAGATATGAATATTGCTGATGTGAGAATATATAAAAGTCTTCATCTTTAGAAAGCCTTATGAAAACCCTTGTAAACCATTCAGGACTGAATATCTTCCCATTACCTTCTTGTTCAAATGTTTCTGTATCAACAATATTATTACAGTATAATGAAAGATCTATGTATTCTGAAAGACCAACTAATACAAAAATAGGTTTGTTGATTTCATTGCATTTTTCTTTAACGAGTGAGTCAAACTTGATTGAAAAATGGGTTTTCATATGCTTCAGGTTTATAATTATAAAAATTGTTTTTTAATTCACTGCAAAGGTAATCATCAAATATGCAGAGTATCTGTATGTTTGATGATTTGTTGTAGATTATTGAAGTATCATATAATAAGGCTACTTTAAAATGTGTCATTCCCTGCCTTTATCTTTTCTATACTCAAATATCAATATGATATTGCTTGTAAGTATAATGGCAATGACTAAAGGATTGGAGCAGTTATATTAACGTCAACATCTTGTTTCTCCCAATTAAACACTAGTCTGTTTAGAGGCATTATAGATATCTTCTGCCTTTATTTCCATAAGCATCCTATTATTAATAGAGTTAAAGTTAGACATTATTCTATTATTTAATGCTTCGATAGTCTTGTCGAATAAATTACGTACAAATCTTGCATTACCGAAGTCCTGCCCCTTTTGTCTTACAGCTGCTTTCATTACGTTTTTTAGCATATTAATTGCACTCTCATCAAGTATATACTTTGATTTTCTTGCCATTCGTATATATATTTCCGTGAGGTCTTTATCTTCATAATCAAAAAAAGTTATATATCTATTTATTCTGGACTTGAATCCTATATTGGAAGTTAAAAAGTCGTCTATCTCTTTTGTATATCCAGCTAAAATCACAACCATATTGTCACGATTGTTTTCCATTTCAGCTATTATAGAATCAACTGCCTCTTGCCCAAATGAATCATCATCCCTGTTTACTAAGCTGTATGCTTCATCAATAAATAAGACATTTCCCTTAGCAGCATTCATTATTTTTTTTGTTTTTAGCGCAGTCTGCCCTAAATACCCGGCTACAAAATCTTCCCTATGTGCTTCTATAAGATTTCCTTTTGTCAATAAACCTAATGCCTTGAATGCTTTTGCGATAATACGGGCAACAGTAGTCTTACCAGTTCCTGGATTTCCTTGAAACACCATATGGTAAGAAATGTTGTGAGTAGGTAGATTACGTTTTATGCGTTCATTATTTATTCTGACATTGTTTATTAGAGTTTGTACTTGCTGTTTAACTTCTCTCAGTCCTACCAATTCATCAAGCTCTTTCAAGATAGAATTTATATCTGAATCATCTGAAAAAGACTGTTCATCTATAGTGTCGTTTTGGTAGTCGTATATATCATCATTAGAACTACAGTTATTATCAAAAATATCTTCAAAGGTATCCTCAATATTATTCTCTTTTTCGGGTTTATAATGAGCTGTATTATTCTTTTCCTTCAAAGGATTCTCAAGTTTAATCCATTCATCTCGTGCATCCCATTCTGTTCTAAAATGTATAATCCACTCCTTATACGCATTTACATATTCATCGTATGAACCAAAAACTATGGATAGATAGTCATATAATTCCTTGATACTTTTTTCGTAGCGTACATTACACATTCTGGCCGCTTGAAGAATTATCAACTCACCATTAGCATGGCAATTGGCTAAAACTGTTTCATAGTTCTTTATTGTTTCCCTAATATTTTTATCATATATGCTGAATATCTCCTTCTGTTTTATGGCGTTGTTAAAATATCCACTATCTAAAATATTAAATGAATGCCCATCTTCTTTAGCATTATAAATTAAGTGAATTATAGCAAGAAGTAATGAGTAGGCCGTATTATCTTTTGTCTTGCATTTGTTTTTATAAATCCCAATAATGTCAAGTGATAATAAGTAGTTAAATTTATCTCTGGCTCTTATTGTTCTTGAAGGAGTATTGAACCTATTTTTTATAACAGCGAGAAACTTTTCATCACTACTGAATTCGTCAATATTCTTTACTCTAAACTTGTAGCTAACACTATCCCATATCTCTTCTCGTGGATATTCTTTATCCATTATATAAAACGAATGGTAATAATATGTTTTTCTTACTACATATATCGATAATGGTAATGTTATAAGAAACAGCCAAGGTATAGTCCAATATATGATTATATTTATGATAACTACATAAGCTATCCAACGCCAATTTATTTTCCTCATAAATAATCGTATTACATAACAGTTTGCTTACTTAAATTTCTACTTCACCTTATATTTAGCTGAAAACAGATTTCTTAATTCATCTTTATTATCCATATCAACAGGAAGAGGTTCCTTAACAGCCTTGTTTTTCCTTTCATATACTTCAGGAAAATCCATTTCTATATTTTCTATTTCCTTATTGATAAACTCCCTATCACTTATCCGAGACTCCATACATTTAACGACAAATTTGAAAACTCCCAGAGCTCTTGGTTGTTTTCTAATTTTATCATATTCCATATATATATTGTCCATTGAATTTATGAAATCATTCAATAAACCATTAACCGGTATACCATGATAACTAAACTGTACACCTAAGCAACGGAACATAAAGACAATTTGCTTCAGGATTAGTAGTATCAATGTATATTTTATCTACCAGTTTAATCTCAGGATGAGCTAAAACATAATTTATCAGCTTTGTTACTTTGGGCTTAAATTGGCCATAAGTAACTATACCTTTATACTCCTTTGTCTTAACTAAAGCATTTAGTAATGTTAGAGCACTTAAGCATACCAACATCTCGTTTTCTGTTTTTGGTTCTATTGTTGAATATTTTCTTATTTCTTCTAAGTTAATCATAGCCTTAATTGATTTAAAAGTTTTATTCTTCATTAGTGTCTCCATTATTGGATGCACTAATGAAAAAAATTATTATTGTAAAATCTTAACTCAACGCCATCAGATACTCAAAGCTGCTGGATCTTCAATTATATCATGTCTCAAAAGATGATATTTCCAAGGCTTTCCACCATGATTTTGATACTTTCTGAATTATAAAAAAATGAATCCTCAAAGAAAATCTATTAAAATTTAAAATATTTCTTTGCTTTTTCTTGCTATTAAATTAAATAGGTATTACCTTTGTACCATCTCATTGACCATGTGTCAAAGGAGTTACGGGAGCGGAATTAATTTCCGCTCCTTGCTTTTTTAATCTCGTCCTGAATTTTTTCTATCAGCTCGTCAGGTGTATTGATGTCTTTCCCTTCACATTTTTTCCACTCCTCATATTCCTTCTTCTTTTTTCTGGCTTCATTTGAATATGTGGCAACGTATGCTGTCCAAAGAAGTACATAGGTTTCCCTTACTTCAAGGATTATAAAGTAGTCATCATCAATTTCTTCTGAACTCTCCAGCCAGATACAGACACGATTCTTCGAACCTCTTCTTGACTGTCTCCAGAACTTTAAGTTCCAATTCTCTGCATTCTCTATACATGGACGAGCCCAGGGTATGCATTCACATCTCCGGAGGTCTGGCATGCGTTCCTGCTCGTCTTCTCCTTCATGTGTCATGTGATAGAAAGTATATGCCCTCTCCTGAAAGAGAGGATTAAACTTCATCGCTAATTGGTGAGAACCGAATACAGCTTTATGTTTAATGAAGTCCCTTTCAAATATAGCATACACTGCATCTATATATCTTTTGTAGTCTCCACCATACTCATTCAGGCAGATTTTTTCCGGAAATACCATATTATTTCCCATTCAGACCTTTCCAGATATAAACATTAAACTTAGTTTCTCTATATAAAGTACTGGACGTAAGGCTATATCCTGTCTTTTCCTTTATAAGTTCTACAATTCTTTCTTTAGCAGAGTTACCGTTTAACCCTCTGTTTACATAGGTTATAGCTCCTACAAGTAAATCTGCGAGAGCAACCAGTTCTACCTCATGCGACCTAACCTGCTGCACTTTTCTGATGAGCTTTCTATCAAAATCATAATGATTATTGCAGAGGGCTTCATGCAGGCCTTCCACTTTTTCCTGGCTTCTGGTGTCTTTGATGTCTATATATATATTATAGGCACTCTCCGGCTCAAATATTGTCTTAAGCATGTCGAAGTAGAGCTTATAGTATAGTTCGTCATGAGTTATATCATACTTCTCATGATTATGCTCTTCCTTGTTTGCGACAAGTACCCTAAAGTGTAGGTTATCATTGTGGAAGAAATAATTTACTATGTCTAAATAGAAGTCAATTTTTCCTTTTGATACCTTATGCCACTTTATTTCAAGACTCGGTTTCAAACCGTGCTTTCTTTTTATATTGCGTATGTCGTTGAAGATGGCATCCTTCCTGTCTTCAGGACACCATACTCCTCCTATAGCCATTACCTTAGCATTATCATGTTCTAAATGGCAGCTTTCATCACAGTATATATTGTATATATTCATTGTATATTAGATTCAATAAATATTATAAATAATATCGTTGACAATCAATGTTATAAATTCCCTTTATTATAAATGACATATGTATTATTAAATAATTAGTCATCTAACTCTCTTTTAAATGTGTACCATATATATTCTGTATAGGTATCACCATCATCATCCATTGAGTTATCTGTTGCAGCTGTTACCATCTCCCACCCTTCATTACCTAATTTGTTGAAGATTTCGTCGAAATCATCTGGATCTTTATAGACGTCTAATTCAATTCTGATTGTATAATATTCAAACCTTTTCATATTATTAATAGCTTTATTGTATTTATAATGTTTGTTTTAAACAAGTATTATTGTTATAAAATCATCTGTTATTTAAGTAAGTCCTTAATATTCACTTCCAAAAGCTCGGCTATTTTAGCCAAAGTATATAAATCAGGCTGTGATGTGTTTGTACACCACTTTGAAACAGTTGACTGATCCTTACCCAAGGCTTCAGCCAACCATTTCCCGGTCTTCTGTTTCTCTACCAGTACAACTTTTATCCTATTAAGTTTTTCCATCAACTCAAAACTATTTGTGTTGAACGCAAATTTAATATTATATTTTGACTTACTCAATTTAAAATTACTTTTCATTTAAAAGTTCTAGTACAAGTTTATTCCTGTTGCTTATTACCTTACACTGAACATTGTCATTTATATCTTGAGTTCAACTTATAAATGCAACTTTT
>ULZH01064622.1_pt1 | contig 15544 bp, 9 predicted proteins | sample 1962951 | NCBI WGS metagenome assembly ULZH01 (sample SAMEA4835884, study PRJEB28245) | human gut metagenome | biome: gut microbiome; material: fecal sample | place: Denmark | collected 2008
GGGACGTCTTATTCATAATTTATCGGTATTGTCCGTAGGGTATCGTTTTCCCTGTCAATCGTCATTTTTATCCGCAAGGTGCCGTTTTCCACACAATCTGTTGGTTTTGTCTGTAAAGCATCAAGCCTGTTCGCGGTGCGCCTGATTTAAGTGTGAAATTTTTGTTACAAAACAGCAAAATAGCGTAAAAACATAAAGATAGGAGGAAAAGGAGAGATACGTTTTTGCTGGCTATTTTCTTATAATTATGTTATAATAAATACAATAATCGGGAGGGAGGTCTCGTAATGTTTGGACTTGGACGCAAATACGGATTCTTTGTTATGGTATTGGGTGCCGCAATTCTGCTGGCGCCTGTGCCTGCATTTGCTGACGGAGCGTTTGGCGGGCTTATAGCTTCGGGGCGGGAAATATTTACTGGGCTGCGCGAGATTATTTATCCTGCATCCGCCGTCGGCATTATTGCCGTTTGTATCGGCGGCTTTTTCGGAAATATCAACTGGAAATGGTTGACTGCGATTATTCTGGGGCTGGTTGTTATCAGTTTGTGCGCGGGATTTGTTTCCATGTTTGCTCCGGACGGGGCTGAATCTATAGCCGAAGATATCGCTTTGGGAAATTAGGAGGGAACGATGAACAGAAATATGAAAATAGCCTTTTTGTTTGCCGTATGCGCTGTTTCTGTCGTTTCTTTTTGTGGAGAAGCAGAAGCTGCTTCGGGCGTATTTGAAACGTTGCGGCAGAAAACGGCGACATTTGCTTCCCAGTTGCGTGTTTTTGCCTATGCTATATCCTGCTTTGGTATTGTGATGTTTACGTTCCTGGCCATCAGCGGTAAAATCAATTTCAAACATTTGGGATACATTTTTATCAGTTTGTTTATGTTATCGGCAACGGGAGCTGTTATTGATTATTTCAGCGGCAGTCATGCCAATTTGAAATCTGAATTTAATGATACGTATATGAATGCGGTTCCGCGCAGCAGTCTCGGAAGCTGAATTTTGTCAGCCGTTTAATCTTATTGCCATAATAAAAAATAGTTGAATTTAATAATTTTGTAAGATTTATCGGCTTAGAATTAAAAGAGAGATTCAACAGGGAGCTGGCTTATGAAAGATGTTATCCTGAAAGCAGTGGCTAATCCGCCCAAATTGTTTTGGGGGCCTGTTCTGCCGACGGCGCTGAATGCCGGTTTGCAGATACCCTTTATGTTTATGGCTATCGGAATGGGTGATATCAATCCCTTGGTATTTTTGGTCAGTATTGTTTTGGGACATTTGATTGTTGTTGCCCTCGGGGCAAAAGACCCCCACTTGTCGGGTATGATACAGGCTTTCGGCCAGACTAATGTTGTACCGCAGAATTTATACAAAGTGAAAGGGCACAAATTTGAACCTTGATTTTGACTTTTATACGCTTTTTATGGCCGGGCTTCAAAGCGCGGATGCCTTTGTTGCGACCTTTGGCATTATCGCTGCCGCCGCTATAGCGGTCTCCCTGGTTTCCAAAATAGGAACTTGGGTACTGCCGCAGCCGAGCGAGTCCCGCGTGGCTGACTTTTTGCCGTTTGACAGCTTGCTGTCGGACGGTTCGACCCTGCGTTGCAGCAACGGATCGTATGTCCGCGTATTTAAGGTTGAAGGGGTGGATTTGACTTCGGCGCGTGAAGAAACTGTATTGTCCATGTTTGAAGCACGCAAGTCTTGGCTGGATAATATGGCGGATTTGCAGATTACCTGTCGGGTAATTACCATCAGAGATCGGGTGCCGATGGAAAAAAACAAGGCTGACTTCGGTAATAAATGGCTGAAAATTGTTGATGATACCTGGCGCGAAAATCTGAGCCGCGTTTATAAAAATGACCATTATATCATCTTGTCGATAGAAGACAAAAAAGACGCTGTCAAAGATTTAAACTATGCTTCGCAATCCGTCGTTGCCAATCTGAATGATTACGGTATCAAAGTTATGTATGAAGACGACGAAAGCCCGGCGGAGATGAGTCCCGTGTATCCGTTTGTCCGGGTGCTGAATCCGATTAGCAAACCTGCGCCGAAAGCTCGCGGGGCGCAGGGGTTTCAATTAAAGGAGCTGTTGACCGCCGACGGAATTCATTTCACCGGCGAAGAAGGGGTTATCAAGTTTTTCTCCGGCGGCAAGGAAAAATTTGCCCTCACCATGGGGATAAGGAACTCCGGCGACTATATGGACGAAAGTATGATTTCGTCGCTGCTGGCGATTGATTGCGAGATGACGGTTCTTCACAATATTCATCCGCTGTTTAAGCCCAAAGCCCGTATGATTTTGGTTCAGCAGCAGAAAATGGCTGAGGTAACCAGCTTTTCCTCGGATGTTGTTGCGCAGTACAGTGAAGCGCTGGCCGCGATAGAGGACAGCGATGCTGACCACCAGTCGCTTGTCGAATATTCAATGAGTTTCATCTTAAAAGGCGATACGATGAAAGAAATTGAATTCGGCGAGAGTGAAGTCCAGCGTATCTGCCGGTTGTTCAGCGTAACACCGGTTCGCGAGAACTGGATTGCCCAGGCAACGTTTTTCAATCAGTTTCCGGGGTATGACACCTGTGGCAGAACCTATTTTTACCTGTCGCGTATAGTGTCGCTTGCCGTGTCTTTCGAACAGTTGTCGACCGGCCTTCCGCGCAGTGACTGGGGCGAGGGCGCTATTACCGTTTTCCGCACCATGAGCGGGTCTCCGTATCGGTTTCAGTTCCATATTTCCGCTGCTGAGTCGGCTGTGGCGCACTGTTGTATTGTCGGTCCGACCGGACAAGGTAAGACGACATTGTTGACGTTTTTGGCCGGACAGGCAATGCGGCACGGCGATTTGAAAGTATATTTCTTTGACCGCCACCGGGGTGCAGAAATATTTACTCACATGGTGCAGGGCGCCTATGTCGGCTTCAGCGGTGAACGCAAGAACGTATCGCTTAATCCGTTTGATTCCCGTGATACGATGAGTAACCGCGCTTTTCTCCGCAACTGGCTTAAGGCGATAACAATGGCGAACGACGCATTGTCCGAACGGGAAGCGGCTCGTGCCGTAACAACGGCGTTTGACTATCTTCGTCCTGAAGAAAGGGTTTTGAAAAACCTGTATAAGAGCTGTTTCTCCCCGACCGGTACGATGCGGCGCGAATTATACCGCTGGATAAATCCTGACCAGTACGGCAACATTTTTAATGCCGAACATGACAGCCTTGATTTAAGCTCCAACCGCTTTGTCGCATTTGATTTTACGGAAATTTTTGATGATGATACGCTGGCAGCCGCATCCATCAGTTACATTATGCACCGTATTCAGTCCGAAAGTACCGAAACCGGAGCTCCGGCTCTGATTATGATTGATGAAACGGCGCCGATGTTAAAACACGAAATGTTTCGTGATAATTTCATTAAAGGGCTTCAAGAAGGGCGTAAAAAACGCCAGGCGTATCTTTGTGCGTTCCAACAGCCGAACATCGTTGATGAACTGGGCGTCGGAGATGCCGTCCGCGGCCAGTGCAAGACGATGATTTTCTTCCGTAATACGCAGGCGACGCCGGAATCTTATGCCAAATGGAACCTGACCGACAGCGAGTATGATTTCATCAGCGGCAGGTCGTACCGCGACTGTCCGTATGCTATTCTGTTAAAACGCCCGGATGCCGGAGAAAACGGTGAGGGTGAGTCAGTCATTCTTGATGTCAACTTAAGCGGTCTCGGACCTTATCTAAAACTTTATAATTCCGGCATTAAAAATGTTTTGCTGGTGGAAAGTCTGGTCAAAGAATTCGGCGAAGACGGATTCGTAACCAAGTATCTGGATGGCATGGGGGCATAATTTTGTTGACAAAAAATAAAAAATATGGTACCATATCACTCAACAAACGTATTATTTGACAGGGAGGGAAATTATGGGGAAATGTAAGCGGCATACAGCTATTATCCTTTGTTGCGCCTCGTTTTTAATAAACAAGCCGGCTTACGCGTTTTGGCCCGTATTGGATTTTGGCGAGATAATTCCGATTGTTTCAAATGTAACAACCTCTCTGGATTCATTGTCCCAGACCAAATCTCAGCTGACTGAATTAAAAAACAGTCTGAAAGCGATTGGCGACAGTATAGATACTATTTCTCAGTTTAGCCAGGATTTACGTAATAATCTGGATGATATTGCGGACATCGCCAATGAAAGCGCTGGAATTGTCAATGATAATCTTGGAACAAACATAGATATTCAAAACGGCGTTACCGATGTTATTGACAAGGTAAATAATGTGCAAAGCGGATTGGTAAACAATGTTGTTGAGCAAACGCAGGGCGCTTTGAATCAGGCTGACGGTATGGCTGATAAAGCAACATCGGGAATTGATACGGCACAAAAGACCGGCAAAGATGCGGAAGATTTGCTGAACAAAGCTCAGGAAAAGACACAGAAGCCGAATACAGATACGGAAAAATCCGGCAGTCAGGGAATATCGGGTTCCTCTGCCCCTGTTTCCTCGCAGCCTGAAGCCGTAGAGGAAGAGGAGGAAGAAGAAGAAATCCCCGATATAAATGACATGGTCGCATTGCGGGAAGAAATAAAGGCAGGTTTTGCCGTGGCCAGAGATGAGAATAAAAAAATGGCAGAACAGCTTAATGATGTTATGGATGCATCAGTCAGCGCTCTGAATAAAACGACTGAAGAAAGCCGTTTGGCTCTGGAAAAATTGGCTCAGGCTGTTAGAGATACTGACCGGTTGGATAAACAGGACAAAGAGGTGCTGGAGAAAAAAATAGGAGAACTGCAGGTTCGGCAGCAGCGGTTGGCGGACAGGATGATTGCCGTGGCAGAGAGCGCAAAAGAAGAATATAATCTGGAGTATCAAAATAAAATTGCCGACGGCATTGATAATTATGAAAAAGTTATAGAGCGATATTTGCGGGGGGATGCATCACGGGAAGAAGTTATTTCAGCCGGAGAGAAATTAAAAGAGGATGCGGCATTGTTGAATGTTGCCCCCGATAAAGGGATTATAGCAGAATTAAACAAAGAGGCGGAGATTCTGAAATCGGAGTTTGCCGCTATGGCAGCAGAAATCAAAAAAACGGAAAAGAAAGGGAAAGAAACCGTAAATTGAACAAAAGAAACGGAAAATTAAGAGTATATCAATAAAATTTCGCTTAGAATGGATTTGCTCGCAGACCTATGAACCAAAGATTATTAGGGAGGACACGAAATGAGTAGGAAAACAGTAAACGGAAAAATTGCAGTAATGGCTGTAATCTGCAGCTTTCTTATTGCAGTGCGCCCGGTATATGCGTTCGTGTGGCCTGTAATCGATTTGACAGAAATAGTTTCCTTTGTAAATAGCATCAGTACCGGGCTAAACCGGATTACCAACGCCAAAAGTCAGTTGGATAATGTAACTAATACGATTAAAACAATTGGAGATCAGGTTGCTTCGGTTAAAAAATACGCAGCTGATTTAAAAGGGACAATAACCAATATTAAAGACAGCGTAAGCACGATTACCGATAATATTGAAGAAACGACTGATAATGTGTCGGGCATTGTTGATGATGTCAACAAGGAGCTTAACGGCGCCGGTACGGCCGAAAATGAAAATGCGGAAACAACGGTTGACAGCGTAAACGAACAAGTTGATTCGGGAGCTCCTGAAGAAGATGTCCAGACGGTTGTTGATGAAGCCAAAAAAGAATCAGAGACCGTAAGAGAAAATGTTAACAAGACATTTGATGAAGCCGATAAAGCTATCAATGAATCACTCGACACCGCCAATCAGGCACTGGATATGCTTGTAGACAGCGTCAACGGGTATGATGGGCTGAGTGATGAAGAGCGCGCCGGATTCAAGCAGGAAGCTGGAAATATCAAAAATGATATTGACGGATTAAAGGATACTTCGTCAGACATCATCGCTTCCGCTAAGGCGGACTATAACGAACAGTACAGTGAAAAAGTCGCAGAGGCATTTGACAGCTACAGTCAGGCTGTCAGCGATTATTACGCGGGAAAAACCGACCGCGAAGCTTTAAATCAGGCCGGCGAAGATTTTAAAAACAGCGTAGCTTCCCTTGATGCCGGAATAGATCAGGGCGTTATCGACGGGTTAGTTGCAAATGCGCAGGAAATTGCAGATAAGATTGATGCGCTTGAAGAAAATATGATGAACAGCATCAGCAATTCAGGAGATTATTCAGACGGCAGTGAGCAGATGTCTTTTTTAGGGCCGCAAATGCAAAAAAAGTTTGTACGGTCTGGTAAAGTATATGCTTTCAGCTTTCACTCGGAAAACTTGTCTTTTTTTCTGAAGGGGGTTTATGCCGAAGATGGCGATAAAAGTTTTTTGCTGTCTAAAGAACTGGCATGTGATAATTTGGATGTTGCCGACGTAGAAGAAAACCCCGGAAAATTAAGAACCTGCGTTGTAAAGGCCAAAACTGAAAAAGACCTGTATCCGAATGCATTCAAAGAAGAACTGTATAAGGATTATCAGAAAAACGGCGTTTACAAACACATCATCGAAGATTATAGCATTGCAAATATTGTCAGTTTAAGCAAGGCCAAACAATTTTCTGCGACTTGGGGGAGTTTGGAACCGGACGATGACAGCAATAAAGGGACATTGTATGTCTTGCGCAAAACCCTGAAAGATGTTGACAATACGCGTAACGGTTTTGCCTTAATGGGGATGACCGATATTGAATCGCCCAAACTATGGAGCGAAATTCGCCGTATTGACGCATTGAATCGCGCTAAGGCCATGGCTCAGGATTTTGAACGCGGAACGACGCTTTTTTTGGACGGGCGCGATTCCGAGTTTGTCGAGGCGACTAAAAGGAACTGGGGAACAATGCAAAACGATGACTTGGATGCCAATGAAAATAAGGCAGTAAAAGGAAAAGCCGTTTTTTCAAATGTAATCTTGTCAATCTGCGGTCTGCGTGCCAAAGATATTTCCGTTTCGGAAATAAATAAAACTGATACGGCTTCTATTGCCCAGAAAGAAAAGAATTTGGCCGACTGTCTGTTTAAATATGCCGAAGCCGCCAGCAAAGGGACGAGCAATGGTTCTGCTATAGGGGCAGATACCGAAGCCGCCAAAAGAGAATGGCGCGATAAACAGACTAAAGCCTATAACGATTCTGCATTTAATAATCTGACACTGGCGGTGGTAAATAACTATAAGTCAAGTTTGGACTATGTTGATCCTAAAAAATTGCCTGATCCGGACAAGGATAAAAACATTGTCAGTATGCAGGATGGATTGAAGGAAAGTACGACAACCAAAGACGACTATGCTGCCGGAGCTCAGATAAACTACTATTCGACACAGCAAATTTTAAGCATAGTAGATGCGGATGCCCAAAATCAGCAGACAGAAATTTTAAAAGATCTGGCAACGTTTGATTATAACTATTTTGGCAAAACCACGGGTGGAGAAGGCTGATGAAAAAGAAACTGTGTATAGCCCTGTTCCTTTCTTTGTTCGTGTATACGAGAGAAGCGTATGCAATTTTTGACATAATGGCAGCAGTGCAGTCGACGCTGGAATTGTATAAGGATGTAGAAAATAAGGTTCAGCAATATACCAAAAAGCTGCGCGATATAGAAAAGAGGGCGCGGCAGGGGTTTGACTTGGCAAGCAGCTGTTACAAAAACCCTAAACAATGTGATCCGAAAGCTCTGGAGGCTTTTGCCAAAGATTCGGAAAGTTATGTAAAAAGCATGAAGGAGATTAGGGTTATGCCGGGCGCCGAAGAGCTGAAAAAAGGAGATTTGAAGAAAAAAAGCGACAAAAGCCTGGCGCAAACGGTTGAAACCAGCTATATTTACCAGCGCGGCCAGGGGGATGATATTGAAAAGACCAGTAAAAACCGCCGTTTGATTAATGCTGTCGTAGCAGATGATGCGGCTCTTCTGTTTGCCAAGGGCGTTTCGGCACGGCAGAGCATACTCGTCGAAGACGGTTCTCTGTATCAGGTTGAATTCAAAAAGAATAATATTGATGAAATTCTAAATGCGCAAAATATCGTAGCTATCGCGACGCAACAGCGCTTAAACCGGATTTTGGAGCTTCGCGCATATATGGCGAGCGCGGGAGCAACGGCTGAACTGACGCGTCAAACCAGAGAAGCGGATGAATAGGGGAGGTGCTGGCATGAAAAGACTGTTAATTGCAACCGCATTAATTTTTTCGCTGGCATTCAGGCCTGCCCCGGCAGAGGCATTGATTATTGATGCGTCGACGCTGGCAGCAAAAATCAGCGAAATGGTAGGTAAAATTGCCGATGCCTCAACACAGATAACGACGCATGTTTCTCAGGCAAAACAGATGACATCGCAGGGCTTCAATAAGGAAGAACTTTTCGGACTGGCTAAAGAATATGCGACCGAAAACGGTAAAAAACTGGTTCAGGAAAAAATGAAAAAAGTTGTCGAGGGAACCAAAAAGAAAAACAAGGATAAGCTTCGGGCAGAGCAGGATGCTTATGTAGAAGGGCGTAATCTGTATTATGACGAAAAAATCGGCATCGTTGAAGAAAGTATAAAAGAAACCAGAAGTTTGCAGACGTCAAAAGAAAGCGAGCGCGACCAGAAAAGGGCTGAAGTCCAGCAAAAGAAAGCCAAATATGAAAGCGTTAAACATATTCCCGGTGAGGCTGAAAAAGCGCAGGATGAATATATGACAGCCCAGATGGAATATGATGCGCTGGTTGCGGCGTGTACAGAACTGGATACTTTGGCTATAACGCTGGAGTCCCAGCGCGATACGCTGGAAAATGAAAAAGCCAAAGTCGGAACTTCGGAAGACCCGCAGTATGTATCGTATCAGACCCGTCTGAAAGAATTGGATGCTGATAAAGAAGACGAGACTTTTGTCAGCAAAGTGGCGGATGAGGAAGATATTGAATGGAGCATGAAGAGCAATCCGGATATCGTCAACCAATTTACGCCGACGGAAGAAGACTATAAAAAATTTATTGAACGTTATTTTTATGATCCGGAAGAGTTGGACAGCGCGTCGGGCGATGAAGGGCGCATTATGCACCAGACAAAAATTGATGCCGTTGCGCGCGAACGGAAGTACTTGCTGACCAATACGGCGGCGCATCTTTTGCAGGTAACGGCAACGCTGCGGCGTGAGATTCCGGTGCGAACCGAAGTAATTGACGAAATGTTCAAGAACACGCCCAAAGCTACCGGCGAGTTGGAGGCGATCTCGTCTTATTCGGCAACCAGAATAGAAAATATGAAGGCTCTGCTGATGTATGCCAAACTGCAAAGCGCCCGCTTACAGTATATGGCGGCGAGAGAACTTCTGAATCTGAATGGTGTAAAAACGCCGAACGGAACCTATAAGGATTTTGATTTGGAAAAATATATTCTGACTAAGGAATATGTTGATAAGATTGTGAAAGAGGCTGATACGGCAAACAATGCCGTAACCGCGGTGGAAGAAAATTACAAAGTTAACGGGGAGGACTACCAATGGTTAAAAAATTAAGATTGCTGCAATGCCTGCTCCTGAGTGTTGTCATCTTGGGTGCAGAGGTAAAAAAGGCAGACGCATTCTTTTTATTGCCGCCGATGCCTTGGGACATTGAAGTCGATGTTCCCAACAATGCCGGTAAGGTAGTGTCCAATCTGAAAGCTTATTACCGCCAGCTTCAGACGATTAAGTCCGAGCTGAACAGCCAAAAGCTTGAAGTTCTTAAAAAAGGACAGGTTTTTGCTTTTGTATCCAAAAAACTTAAAAGCGAAGGCGGTAAAAATAAAACCCCGGGCAAGGGAAAATTACAAAACAATGCCGAATTGGGCATCAGCAAAGGCGGCCTTGATGAAGAAGAAAATTTCAATGCTTTCCATACGCTGTTTTTCACCTATCCTCCCGAAAGCGACTATCCGGACAATTATCCGGCGGTGAAGACGGCATATAAACACAAAGCAATTGAATATAAGCAGGATGTAATAATGGAAACCTATCTGACCGGAAGGGTAACGGAAGATTATCTGGGGTTGGTAGAAAAGACCATAGAGCGGTTGGATAATTGCCAGAAAGGACTGTATACTAAGGAAGAAATGGCCGAACACTGCGTCTTTTTCGGTTTGCAGATGGCTTATGTCGAGCCGGAAAAGGCCGAACCCGAAGGTGATCCGGAAAATAGTGAAAACCCCGGTCAGTACGGCGAAATTATGAACGCCTATATCGTAACGACGGTATATGACCGCCTGATGCGTATGGTAGAAGACTTGACGGCGGCGGAAGCTCAGTTTATGTCCGCTAAGCAGATTGATATGGTTGACCCGATAAATCCTGATGACCAGCAGAGTTCGGCCGAAGATTATCTTGATAACGGATATCGTTTTGCTTATAATGAAAGCCGAACCTATGCCCATGCTAAAGGAACGATGCTTGGCGGCGACTACATTCGCAGCGAAGAATGCAAAAACGGTGGCAAAAACTGCCCCGGGCTGAACGAAGATAAGGCTGAGCTCAAAAATGCGGACGATACGGCAATTTTAGGAAAACTGCAGCCGGTTGACGAGCAGATTAACCAGGCGATGAACCTGCATAACTTAAAGGCTCAGCTTGGCGAATATAAGTCTCAGTACCGTAAATATTTGAAAGCTAAAGAAATTCATGAGCGTATGCTGAAAGTTCTGGAAAAGAGCGATCAGTGCACGGCCGGATTCTTTGACCGTTACAGTAATGGTCAGGGGGCATCTATCTGGTACGGCGGCAGCGCTCCGGCCAAAGCTAACGACCATGACAGTCGTTCCGGGCTTTCCCGTACTGTAATAGAAGAGTACCAGAAAGATACGACGGATACGATATTGGGAACGAAAAGCAGTGAATGTGACGGGTTTTATGAAAGCTGCCCAGACGGGTATCGCTTGGATGAAACCAATCCTTGCCAATACGAAGACGCTTCGGGCAAAACCGTAACCAGTTCAACCATGTTTGCCTGCGTATTGGATACAGTTACGTCAGATACAGAGTCAGAACAGCCGGCCGTAGACTTTGAACCAAAATTGGCCGAAAGTTATGAAATGGAAGGACTGAAAAATACCCGCGAATATAATGATACCGATTTTCTGATAGACGGAACGCAGGCCGATGATATCCAGACGGATAACCGTGTAAAGGCCGAAAAAGGCTGGCGCATAGGGTATAATCACGTTATGGAACTGACTGAAAACGGCACCTTGCAGTTTGAACCCTGGAACGACCAGAAAAATCTGCAATCCGAATATCTGCGCAATAAATATCGGAATATGCGGATGATAGTTAAAGCCGTAGACGAAGGTATGATGTCCTATCGCGTGGCTAAGACTCAGGCGGAGAAATATAGCAGAGTAGGGCCGATTGAAAAAGTGTTGCCTGCTGTTACCGCGTGTAAATTAACAACCGATGCAACAAAAGATGCCTGGAATCAGGAATGTGGTGATTTTAGCTTAAAAAATTCAAATCCTGGCGGAGATACTGCATCTTATTCCGGTACCAAGACCATAATGTGTACCTGCTACAACAGCGACGGTGAACCCTATAGCTGCTCCAAGACGCTGCACTGCAGTATCAGCGGCAGCAATGATACGGGGTGGATTACGGGAAGCAAAGAGGAAGGGTGTGTGCCGACGACGGTTCCGATAAAATATGACCAGCGTATAAAATCCCTTTCCGGCGGCTGCGCTTTCCCGAAAGCAAATACCACCTATGAGGCTTCGCTGGAAGACAAAAGCGGCAAATGTCCGGGAACGTGGGATTTCAGTACGAAATTCCTTGTTCAGAAATATATGCCGGCCGTTGTTGGCAGCTGGAAAAATGGCGGCAGTTTTGAAAGCACCTGCCCGGGCAGTCTGGATTCGCAAACTACCCATCTGTTTGACAATACGCATGCAGCCGGACGGGTAGTAGCTTCTGACCGCTTTGAAGATATTCTGAAAAAGCGTAAAGAAGTGGAACAAAGGCTTCAGAGTATGGTTACGCAGTATGAGAGTGAAATGAAGTCGCTGAAGGCTCAGCTGAAGTCAACTATTGCAGCGCGCAAATTACACAGTGAACGCTTAAGCCAGGCAACGGAAAATATCACTTGCTCAACTGCTGACAAAAACTGTAAGGAGGCAATCGACAGCAAAAATGAAGCCGTACAGGAGCGTCAGCGTTCTCTGCAAAGGGTAACTGCGATTGAAAATCAGATTAACGATTTGAAAAACAACCGTATCCCGGCCTTGCGGGAACGTCTTGCCGGTAGAGATCCGAAGCCTGAAAAACTGCAAAAGGATTTGGATTCTATCCTGACCGGCGCCGGTGAAGATTTGGAAAAATATGAAAATCCGACCCTTGCGCAGAAAATCGGCCAGATTCCGGCACTGGAAGAAGAACTTGCCTATATCTGCAAAAAGGCTCCGGAAAAAGACAAGGAATGTGCGTCGTACAGCGGCAAGTCCAACCAATATGACCCGTATGAAAATATTGAAGACGAAGACGATATTTTCAAAAATGTCGCCGAGTTGGAAAATACTATAACAACGGCTCAGGAAAGAATGGACCGTGCGCAGTTTATGCTGGATGTACTTCAGGATCAGATTGACAGCCTTAGCGAACAGATAAGGGAGCGCGCATCCCGCTTTGCCAAGGAATATCTGGCTGCCGCGGAGCAGGGACAGCAGGAAATTGAAGCTGTCAATAAAGAATTTGAAGACAAGCTTGAAACCAAGGATGACGGCAGTGAACCTGACCGTATGGTTAATAATAACCGCCGTTGGTGCAAAAAAGACGGTTTCTTGGGAATTGGCTGCAGGGAATACAGCCACGAATATAAATTTGACAACCTTAAATGGACGATGGCGAGAGTTATGTTCGGCAACGGTACATCAAACAGCGAAGGGGCTGTAGACGGTGAATTGCCGGGAATCGTCAATGATACGATAGACGAGCGCTGGTTCAAAAACAACTGGTCGCAGTATCCGCGGAAGCTGTCAAGTGTCGGTGTTGTTCGTAAGTTTGTGGTTGCATGTGGCAACTGTATGGCAGATGCGGGAGTCCCTGATAAAAACGAACCATATACGCCGGATAGTTTAGCTCAGGCAGTCAAGAAACAGGCGATGAAAGAAGCTGTTGATGCGCTTGCGGGAGCTGGCGGATATATTCCGAAAGCCGATGAAATTATCAAAGATGAAGTTGATTCGGCGGTAAAGGAAATCACGACTGTTATGGAAGAATGGGGCGTAACCGGAGAAGACGGCGTAGCACCGAATGAAGCCATATACAAGCATGCAAATTATGCAGGCAATGGTGAAGGTGACGGCGGACAGGCTGTAACTGCACGCCATTACAAACTGATTGACGAGCTGAAACAGGCCGAGCATCAGTCAGAGTTGAATGCTGCCGGCATAAAGCTGGAAGAAAGTTTCGGTATCCCGTCCGGTATCATAACCGACGACGACTTCTTTGCCGGGTTGCCTGCTCGCGGTGCGTATACTGTAACTGTTCCGTCATATGGCAAACAGCCTGAAAAACTCAAGTTTGATGAAAATGACGGGCGCGATTATATGGCGCCGCACCGGCCGCTGCTGAATTTGGCGCCGATAAGGGAAGTGTTCTATTTCAGTGCTATGGACTATGACGATGTTCCGCAGGAAAACGGCGCGCCGTCGCTTTCAACACTGGTTGACCGGAAATATAAAAATACCGAGGGCGTTGAACCTGTAGAATATTTGCCGGAAACCTGGCGATATCTTCTCGCAACGCCGAATATGCGCAATGAACCGACGCCGAAATATCAGCAGACGTTTGTTGAACGGTCTTATGGCAAAGACAAGTTAAAAGACTATATCAACAATAAGGATATCGGTGGCAAAGAAGAACACTACCGTGCAATAATCGGACGTGCCGGCGTATATCCGTGCAAGCTTGGCGGTACGGTAATTGACGAGGGTGGTGGCGACGGTGTCGGCAATATGAGCTTCAAACGGCGCAGTTCGTTGCCCGCCGGAGCAGTTGCTGAAACCTGTCAGGAAGTTGCGCTGCATAAGAACGGCGTCCGGCACCTGCTTGCGGACCACAATGCTAAGGATGAAGGCAAGTCAAAAGCCTTGCAGGAAAGTCTGGGCAGTACGTCCGAACCGATGTACACGAATTACAGCGAATTAGGGCAGTTCCTGAATGGTGATTTGAAATATCGTCCGATGCTGAAGAATATATATGATTATTTGCTGGATGAAAATAACCAGGATAACAGCATTGAACGCCAGCGCGGTGATTTGGCGACATTTAAGCGTAACGTTATCGGTGGATTCCTGGAAGCAGTGAATGCCGAACATAATGCACAGAAGACGTTGGATAACAATAAGGAAGACGTTGTTAATTCTTTGAAGAATTTGTGCACGCAGCTGCATAACTTCGGTGAGAGTGTCAACGGTGAGGCCTGCGAAGATGAAAGCGACAGTACCTGTGCTGATCAGATTGCAGAACAGTGTGCAGCTTATATTATGGACAACGGAGGTTTGGCGAAAAATGCGGCTGATGACAAATATGAGGTTGATTGTGCCCAATCTTCCGGCGGTTCCTATTACGAGCAGATATTCTGCAAACTGAATGACCTGAAAGATGAGGCTATTGCCAAAGCCCATCAGGGGTATTCCGAAACAGACAGCGATGGCACTACGGTTACCTATGTCGGTTTCGATAGTCTGAAAGGGGAAGCTTCTGCTACGGATTCTGACAGGGTTAAAGAGCGCATTCAGGAAATTGAGGATTATTTCGGAGCCTTTGAAGCCGATGCCGATGAAGTATCTTATATTCAGCCGAAAGCAACGAAAGCGTCTGTAACCGAAGACGTCAAGGAGGCTAAGGCCAACTGGGAAGCTTCGCGTGCGGCGGAAGAGGAAGGCATAACCTCAATGGATAATCAGAGCCAGGCAGTAGCTTACTGCCCGGTATATTAAGAGGGGCCGCACAGGTTAAGAGGTAAAGAAGCAGACAATGGCCAATTTGATAAATCAAAAGATTTTGCGCATTGCCGACAAAGGGAAAAGCAAAGAACCTCCTGCATTCATTACGGAAGATGTTGTTGAGGTTCGTCGGGCAAAGCTGATTTATTACAAATGGATATCGCGATTGATGGCGATGTTGGCCACTGTTTCGCTTCTTTACGGCGTTTGTACCACATTATCTATTTTAAAACTGGCTCCGGAAATAGTCATTGACCCGCAGATGTTTGTTGAGCTGTCTGATTCGCAGTCGCTTGTCAAAAGAGAACATATTAACCGCCGGATGGATTCGCGGGAAAAAATGATGATTAACTTTATGAAACAATATGTCGAACTGCGAAACACCTATATCAAAGACGAACGGGAAATGAATAACCGCTGGCTTTGGGGTGGTCTTGTGTCGTATTTGTCAACGTATAAGGTTTACAAGGAGTTTGAAAAAGTGTTTCCAAAACTGCGGGCGGAGATGATAGAAAACAATTCCAGCCGTTCGGTGGAAATTCTGTCGGTTGAACGAACCGGCGGTGAAAACAGCAAT
>ULZH01031358.1_pt1 | contig 15126 bp, 10 predicted proteins | sample 1962951 | NCBI WGS metagenome assembly ULZH01 (sample SAMEA4835884, study PRJEB28245) | human gut metagenome | biome: gut microbiome; material: fecal sample | place: Denmark | collected 2008
CGACATCGCCGATGTCGCTCAGGGCGTCACCACCGGCGATAATGCGCGTTTTTTGCGATTCTGGTGGGAATGCTACTGCAGAACAATTCAATTTGACCGAACCTCTTTGCAGGAAACTCCACTGCAAAAGTGGGTTCCATGTGATAAAGGCGGCGACTTCCGCCGTTGGTCTGGGAACAATGAATATATTGTTGATTGGACTGAAAACGGGAAGAAACTTTTTGATTTTCCGGGCTCGACTCCACGAAATCGTGAAATAACATTCAAAAATGCATTAGCATGTTCAAAAATCAGTTCTGGGCAGCCTTCTTTCCGAAGACGCAATCATGGATTTGCGTATAGCGACGCTGCCGTTGCTTTATCGGACTCAACCTTGTTGTCTGAATTAAACTGTTTTCTTAATTCGACGACGGCTTTAACTATTATGCAGGCATTATCTCCGACACTTAATTTTGAAGTTGGACAGATTCGATCGCTTCCATGCAAATTTGGTATTTCAGCTAACTGGCGTGACCGTGAGAAAGAGCTTGTATCTGCAAGTGAAAATGATTGGGATTCTTTTGAGACGTCATGGGATTTCCAACGGTTTGCGTTGCTTGACCCTGATCAAGGTGCACAAGCGGGAGATTTGCTTGAAGATGCAGTATTACATCTTCGGGAGTATTGGAACCGCGTGTCCGAGGAACAGCGTCAGCGTGAGATGCGTAACAATGAGCTGGTTGCGGACGCATACGGTGTGCGTGATGATGTGCCATGCGATGTGCCACTGGAACGCGTGTCGTTGAAGCGCAACGTCGCGTTCGCATATCCGAAGGACACTCCGGAAGTGCGCAACGAGAAATTCGCTCAAGATGTCGTCAAAGAACTCATTTCCTATGCGGTGGGCTGCATGTTCGGCAGGTATTCGCTCGACAAGCCTGGTTTGATTCTTGCGTCGCAAGGTGAGACACTTGATGATTTCCACGCGCAGATTCCGAATCCGTCGTTCGAGCTGGATGAAGACAATGTCATTCCGGTTACGGAAACGGATTGCTTTGAAGACGATATCGTGACGCGATTCCGTAGATTCCTCGCAGTGGCGTTCGGCAAGGAGAATCTGGCCGCGAACATCGCCTACATCGAACAGGTGCTGGGTAAAAGCATCCGCAAGTATTTCGTGAACGATTTCTACAACGACCATGTGAAGATGTATTCGAATCGGCCGATTTACTGGCAGTACTCCAGCCAGACTAACAACAAGGGTTCGTTCAAGGCGCTGGTGTACCTGCACCGGTATACGCCGAAAACCACGAACGTGGTACTCAACTATTTGCGTGACTATGCCAACAAAATCGCCGACATCGCCGATAGCTTGGAACATTCGGATCGTGCCGCGGACCAGAAGCAGGCTGCCAAACTCCGTAAGGCCGTTCTTGAGTGCAAGGATTATGAGGATCAGACCCTGTACCCATTAGCTACCCGCAATCTGGAAATGGATTTGGACGACGGCGTGCTGGTGAACTACCTGCGCATGGGCAAAGCCCTTCGCGCCATTCCCTCCATCGAGCGAAAGCGCAAAGAAGTCTCCACCTGGACCTGGCCCGTTCATCCACTGAAGGAAAAAGACAAGGAAGTCAGCAATGGCAAAGAATAAGCTCAGCATTTATCTGATAAAACAAGATTTTCCAGTAGGAGAGATTATTCCTCCTGCCTCAGATGATGGTAACCGTATTGTTGAGTTGCAGGTCAAGGGGCATGAGAGTTATAAACTGTTCGCCCGTTCCGCAAAACCGCACGAGCCTGGATGGGTTGATACTTTCTTTAATTCAGCAGTAGGAAGTGAATCTCTTAGAGTTGCTAATATTGGAGCGGCCCTTGTCGTTCCGGTTATTGTTGGGAATAATTCGTTTGGTGTAGAAGCAGATGAAACTATTTCGTCAGGTGGGAGAGATAGTCAGCGTTACTTTGTTCTTACTTTTGGATATGGCCGTACGCTTATCAATCGTTCCGCCATCGAGGAACGTTTTGGTCTGAAATGTGTGCTTAACTCTGTAAAGAATGATACATTGAGGGCGATTCATTTCGCTGATGTCTCGGGTAGTGCCAAGCGTTCAAGTGAACAGTTGTCCCGAATAGGGGATATCGATGATTTTGCAATCGACACTGAAAGGAATTTGCTAAGTCAGGTAACGGCTAAATGTGGAGAAGATGAGTTGCTGTGTGGAACGGTGACTGGTGGTGATTCTCTTGCTGTTACAAAAGAAATCGATATAGATAATGTGCAAGAATTCCTTAAATCTCTCTATGAATTATTCTGTCAAGAAACTTACAAACAAGATTTTGATTGGGTCGACAACATCGCTCCTGTAAAAGATCCAGCTCTAGAAGAAAAATTATGGGCAGAGTCGATTCGGCAAATCGCAGACTACAGCTATGAAGATGATAGTCAGCATGATTTATGGATGGCAGTTCCTGATATTATTGATTGGGACAGAATTGAAGGTTTTCAAATTGGATCTCAAACTGATGAGAATAAAGAACCCATTCTTCAGGATGATGTACTTTTAGCAGATGTACTTCGTTCTTTTAAAAACCCTCTTACTTCTATTGATCAACTTAAAAATAAACGAATAACTGCCATCTCAAGAGAAAATGGCTTGCCTTATCAACGTTGGCAAGCGCATAAGTGTCTTGTTGGCGATTTGACATATGATGGGAAATCATATTGTGTGCTTGATGGTGCTTGGTATGAGATTCGCTCTGATTATCTTAATCGAATTAATGAAGACTTTATGGATACGAACGAATCGGATATCGAGTTCATTCCGTATTCTCAAGATTGCGATGAAGAACAACTGGTCGATGGATTTGACGGGAATAAGATAAAGCTAGAAAAAGAAGGACTCTATAACTATAAGCTTGAGAGAGCTCTTGTCAAGGAATTTCCCAACCACTTTCTTCTAATGGATAGAAGATTAATTTCGTATGGTGGTGGTCGCAGCCGAATTGAATTCTGTGACGTGCTTGCTGATGATGGCAAAAGAATTCATATAAAGCGGTACTCGGGCTCGGCAACAATGAGCCACTTGTTTAATCAAGGGCTTGTTTCAGCTTCTATGGAGAGGGATGCTTCCGATTACGCAGAAAAAGTGAATGAAAGAATCATGCAGATTGGCGAACAAGAGGGACTTTCCTCAGTTGAGAATTTCCTGTTGAATCAGAATCAAATTCATGATGTCGTCTTCGCCATCGTTCCCAAGCAAGACAGTCATAACCATGATCTTCCCTTTTTCAGTAAGGTCGCGTTATGCTCTGTTAAAAAACAGCTGAAACGTATGGGAATAGATACAAAACTGAATTGGATTGACCGTATAAATAATTCAGAAGGGCAAACGCCTAATGAGCATTGAGACATTGTTGAATGGCGAATCCAAGAATGTGGAATACAAGCTCATGCCTCCCTCCAAGAGCATCAACTACACCAAAACCGCAGTGGCGTTTGCCAATGGACAAGGCGGATGCTTGGTGTTCGGCGTTGAAGATCAGACACTCCGTGTGGCTGGTATTGCCGAGGACAAAGTGTTCACGGTAATGGACTCTATTTCGGATGCCATTGTCAATAGTTGCGAGCCGTTAATCATCCCCGATATCACCATGCATGACGTGGACGGTAAGACAGTCATTGTGGCTGAAATCGCTCCCGGTTTGCAGCGTCCGTACCATATCAAGTCGCTCGGCCAGGAACAAGGAACGTTCGTTCGTGTAGCTGGCACCACGCGTCAGGCCGATCAGCCTACTATCCGGGAATTGACTATTGAAGGTAGCAATCGGAGTTTCGACCAGGTGCAATGCCTTGGATTGTCCATAACGGAGGAAGACGTTGAAGCATTATGCGCAAGTCTGACGAAAACCGCGAAGGATAACGCCGAAGACCCCGAAAAGGTCAAAACCGTCACAGAGAAGCAACTGCTGCAGTGGGGCGTGCTGACGGAACAAGACGGGCGATTGGCTCCTACTAACTCCTATGCGATTCTGACGGGCAATGAGGCCGTTCGTTCCGTAGTGCAATGCGGGGTGTTCAAAGGAAGCACCAAGGCCATATTCGTGGACCGTAGGGAGTTTTCCGGCACGCCACAGAAACTTATTGAAGAGTCCTACCAGTATGTGCTGCGCAACATTCATATGGGAGCCCGGTTCAAGGGCGTGTACCGGCAGGATGTGTACGAGATTCCGCCGGATGCCATTCGAGAACTGATCGTCAACGCAATAGTGCATCGCAGCTATATCGATCGTTCGAGCATTCAGATCGCAATCTATGATGATCGCTTGGAGATCACCTCGCCGGGGCGTCTGCCGATGGGGCAGACCATTGAACGTATGAAGCAGGGCTATTCGAAGATACGTAATGAGGCCTTGGCTTCCGCTTTCGAATACATGGGATACATCGAACATTGGGGAAGCGGTATTCTGCGTGTCATGCAAGAGGTTCGCGATGCCGGATTGCCGGAACCGGAATTTCTTGGCGGTGATACGGATCTGCGCATCAACATCTATCGCAATGAATCAGAGACAGTTTCTGATGACGGGATTATGACGGGATTACGACGGGATTCGCTTTCTGATGACGGGATTACGACGGGATTACGACGGGATTTGCTTTCTGATGACGGGGTTGATGAAGAATCAATTTCAAAGACGAGCATCATTGCAAGCGCCGACACTACGGTAGTTCCATCCCAGAAGGAGCGTATTCTTGATGCGCTGCGTAATAATGCGAGCATTTCCATCTCAGACGCTATCCGGATATTGGGCGTGCAGGAAAGGCAGGCTCAACGAATATTGAAGAGTCTGATAGAAGAAGGTAACGCAGTGAAAATCGGTGCTGGCCGTGCCACTCGATACGCCGAAGCAAAGAAAAGGACGGAATCGCATGAGTGAGAATAGCCAAGTAACAAGGCTGCTTGCCAAACGCTTCAGCCAGCCAGACGAGCATGGGCGCATCGTGTTTTGGCTTGACGACAAGAAGCAATATGCGGATGTTGTAGCAACATTGGTAGGCGAGCATGCCACCGATGAGGTGCTGCGCGAGGTCGAGCTGATTACCCCGGAAATCGGTGACGAGAGCGACAGACGATACATCCCGTTCACTGTGCGCTACCGCATGTTCCATGAAAAGCCGAATCAAAAATTCCTTGTGTATCTGACGGAACCGGCACCGCCGGCCCAAGATGACTGGCTATTGGATTTGGAACTGGCATACGGGCCTACATTCACTATGGATAAGCTCGCCGTGACTCTTACGGAAACGTTGCCGGAGGCTTCTCCTGACACCCGAAAAGAGTGGATGGAGGTAATGAAGCGAGTGCCGAAGTTCTTCGATAACGAGGAACGCGTCAAACGCTTCGCGAAACGTCTCACTGCGCATGACGACATTAAGGATTTCCAAGCGAAAATGATCGCCACGTTGCTGCATCTGAAAGATGACCGGCACAGCATGCAAGACATCTGGGCGGAACTTCTCACGCGATATTCGCAAGGGGATGACTCTGGTATCACGGCGATTGAACGCATGGGGTTGAGCACGTTCCATTGGACTGGAACACGACGCATCTACCATTTTGATGTCGATACTGACTCCGGGAACGAACCGACGGTGAAGGATTTCGTGCTGTGGTTGTTCCAGCTGGCATGGAACGGATTCTCCGATGGGAAGAACGCGCTTTCCACATACGCGAACATTATTCGTGACTGGGACGATTGGTATAAGAACATCGATATGCGCGCGGTACTGCAGAATCTCTCCGAGAATGTAGTGGAGGAACTGCAGCTGTCCACACGAATCGCCGACATGAGCGTGGAGGAACTTGCCGACCGTGACTTGTTCCGCAATGTGGATGAGATGATCGTTAACAAGCTGTTCGAACGATTGGGCTCGCAGTCCATTACGGATGATCAGGTGCAGCGAATCATCAATGGTCGCAAGCAGAAGCTTTGGTATGCGGATTACGTCGGCCAATATGAATGCATTGCCGCGGCCAGCAAACTTCGTGCTGTTTTGGCTGAATGCAGCGGACTCATCAGCACCATCAGTTCGCCGGAGCAGGGGATGAAACTGTATGCCGAAAAGCTGTATAGGGCAGACGGTGCATACAGAAGATATGTGCTCGCATGGCATCGCGCCAATCCGGATGCGGTGAGCGTGGATGATGATCTGCAAAGCGCCTATGAAACCTATCAGCAGGATCTGGGTCAGGCTTGGCAGGAACAGGTCGATACGCTTAACCAATGGAAGTTCATGGGAGTGGATGCGCAAACCAACTTCTATGAGCGTGAGATCGCGCCGACCTTGAAGGCCGGCAGGAAGATCGCCGTGATCATTTCCGATGCGTTGCGTTACGAGGCTGCGCAGGAGCTGGCTGAACACATTGACAGGGAAAGCCGTTTCAGCACGAAGCTGGGCATGCAATACAGCGTTCTGCCATCCTATACGCAACTTGGCATGGCGGCGTTGCTGCCGCATGGCTCGCTCGAATTCGATAGCAAGAACCGTTTGTATGTCTTGGCAAATGGACGTTGCACTAAAGGCATCGAAGCCCGTGACGCGATTCTTTCGGATGTAGGCGGTAAAGCGATTAGATACGATGATCTGATAAAGCTGAAAGTCAGTGAGATTAAAGAGCTTTATAAATCCTGCAATGTGTTGTATGTGTATCACAACCATATCGATGCCACCGGTGATGCGGAAAAAACGGAAACGGAAACGGTGGACGCATGTGAAAAGACATTCAAAGAACTCGGCGAATTAGTCAAAAAACTCGCCAGCGGCAACGTATACAACATGATTATCACCGCCGATCATGGGTTCCTCTATCAGGATCGGGATTTGAGTAGTACGGAATGGCTGAGCGAACAGCCTAAGGGCGATGCAGTATGGGTGAAAAAGAGGCGCTTCTCCATCGGATCCAATCTCGCTCCAGGACGCGCATTTGTGACATTCACCGCTGCGCAGATAGGAATGGATGATTCTCAGGATGAGGGTGTGAGCATTCAAGTTCCGAACTCCATTATGCGTTTGCGTATGCAAGGCACAGGTGTGCGATACGTGCATGGAGGGGCTGCGTTGCAGGAAATAGTCGTTCCTGTACTGCATGTCAGTAAAGGACGTTCCGCAGCTGACGACGTAAGACCTGTGGAATTCACCATTCTGCAACGGACCGACAGACTTTCCAGCAGACAGTTGACTGTGGAGTTTCTTCAGAATGAGCCTGTCGGTGGAAAGATCCGTGCGCGTACCGTGCTGGCCGGATTGTGGGGGCGCGACGCAGCTGGTAATGATGTGCTCATCTCCAATGAGACGCCGGTCGCATTCAATCTGCTCGGACATGAGAAGAGCGAACGCCATGTGACGGCCACACTCATGCTGACCAGTGACGCGGAACGGTTCAATGGAACAAACATTGAGCTACGGCTGCGTGAGAAGACAGCCGGGTCTAATGTGCTGATCATGCTTGATCAGAAGGCGCGATACTTCTTCAAACAGGGCGTGGTATCCGACGATGCCGGATTCTTCGACTGAGCTGTATTTGATGTAACGAATAAGTGTGAGGATGCAAATGGACGAGCAGGACATGAACCAGAACGGGTGGATTGAAAATCCCGAATTCAGCGAGAAGAAGACCTCGCTGAATGCGTTGGACGCCAAAATCACCAATCTGTTCCCAGGAGTCACAGTCCGCAAAGATCTGGTGAACAAGGTCAAAGGCAATGCGCTGGTGCCATCATACGTACTGGAGTTCCTGCTCAGCTCATATGCAACGAACACCGATCAAGCCAGCATCGAATCAGGCGTGAATCGAGTGCGTGCCATTCTTGCAAACAATTACGTGCATCGTGAGGAAGCCAACCTTATCCAGTCGAAAATCCGAGAGAAGGGGAGCCATAGGATTATCGATCGTGTGCAGGTGGTGCTTAACGAGAAGACCGACCTGTATGAGGCGACGTTCTCCAATCTCGGCATCAGCCAGGTGATTGTCGATCCGAGTATCGTGAAGGCCTATCCGAAGCTGCTGGTGACGGGCATCTGGTGCATGTGCCAGATCGGCTACGCATATTCCGGAGACCCACGTGAGGTGCCATGGCAGCTGCTGCAGCTTAAGCCAGTGCAGATGTCGCGTGATGATCGCGAGAACTACATGCTGCAGCGCTCGCAATTCACCGACAGTGAATGGATCGATTTGCTGATGCAATCCATTGGATTCAACCCCGAACTATTCTCCGACCGGGCGAAGCTGCTGCATCTGGTACGCATGGTGCCGTTTGTGGAGCGTAACTATAATCTGGTCGAACTCGGGCCGAAAGGCACCGGCAAATCGCATATCTACTCGGAATTCTCACCGCACGGCATGCTCATATCCGGTGGAGAGGTGACGGTGGCCAAACTGTTCGTGAACAATTCCAACGGGCATCTGGGGCTTGTGGGCTATTGGGATACGGTGGCGTTTGACGAGTTCGCAGGCAAGGCCAAGAAGGCCGGCCGGGACTTGGTGGACATCATGAAGAACTACATGGCCAACAAGTCGTTCTCCCGTGGCGTCGAGACGTTCCAAGGCGAGGCGAGCATGGCGTTCGTAGGCAACACCTCGCATAACGTGCCGTACATGCTGAAAAACTCCGACCTGTTCGAAGAGCTGCCGAAGCAATACCATGATCCGGCATTCCTGGATCGTATTCACTTCTATCTGCCGGGTTGGGAGTTCGAACAGATCCGTTCCGAGATGTTCACCAGCGGATTCGGTTTCGTTGTCGACTATCTGGCGGAGATTCTGCACAACCTGCGCGATGCCGATTACAGCGACCGGTTCGAAAAGTATTTCGAACTGTCTTCCACACTGTCCACGCGAGATAAGGACGGCATCAAAAAGACGTTCTCCGGATTGATGAAGCTCATCTACCCGGATGGCAATGCTACTCCTGAACAGATGGAACCGTTGCTGCGTTGCGCCATCGAGGGCCGCAAGCGTGTCAAAGACCAGCTGTGCCGCATCGACTCCACCATGGAGGAAGTCGAGTTCACCTACAAGCGTGTGAGCGACGGTGAAGTAGTCGCCGTGCAGACCTTGGAAGAGCTTGACTACCCGCAGTTGTATTGGCGTGGGCGTGTAGTTGAGAATTCGGAAGATGAAATCAAGGCGGAATCGTTTGTTGCTGGTGATGCCGAGGCGATTGCGGGTAGCGAGGGCGAAGCCGGTGCTTCTGAGAACGCCGATGCCTTGCCCGTAGCGCGGCAGCAAGAAACAGCCGCGATGACTCCAGTCGAGCGTCTTGCGGCAAAGGCCGACGGAAAGCAGTGGGAATTGGTCGAAAACCAACGTGGAATCACGTATTACAAATTGTTCGGGCCATATTTGGCTGGTGCGAAGAAAATTGTTGTAGAGGATGCGTATGTGCGTATGCCGTACCAGCTGCGTAATTTGGCCGAGTTCTTGGAAATGCTGCTCAGATGCAAAAATTCCGATGAGGATGTAGCCGTTCATCTGGTGACCGGACATAATGATCCTGGATTCGTGGAAGCGCAGTTAAATGGTTTGAACGAATTGGCATCGACGTTCTCACAGCTGGGCGTGAACCTTACCTACGAATTCAGAGACACTTTGCACGACCGTTCCATTACTTCGGATACCGGATGGGAGATTCTTCCCGGCCGTGGGCTTGACATCTTCCAAAAATTCGTTGACGGCGATTGGCTTAACCCGCTGCTGCGCCATCAGCAGCTCCGCCGTGTCAAGGAATGCAAGATTACGTATCGACGAATTGATGAGAAGTGAGGCAAAAATATGAATGTTCAATGTCCAGCTTGCGGCACGTATGTGGCAGAGACCGCGACCATGTGTCCGTATTGCGGCTTCCGCGGCGATGATCCGAGCCGGCCAATATACAAGCAGGGGGAGTACCACCCTGTACCGATTGTGCCTTGCGAAATCGTGGTGGATGATGGCCGGAGTTGTGAGATTCGGTTGTCTGACGAAGACAACAAGAACCTGTTCCGGCATCTGACTGATTGGAAATGGCTTTCAACCATGATTCCGGCTCTGGCGGAAACATTAGAAAGTATGTTTGGCGGAACTGTGCATTTGGAAGCCAAGCTTCCGGAACATATCATGCGCATGATCGAAGAGGGCAAACTTCATTTCGCCACGGATAAAAACGGCGAGATTCTTGCTGAAGTGTTCGATGAACGCAACAGAATCTTCAAACAAGTGCGTTTGGAGAAAGTCGTCAGGAATGATGCGTTATTACCGGCTATGCAGCATCTTGAAACGCAGGCTGCCCTTTGCTTGGTAATGGAAAAAATCGATGAAGTCGGCCGAGCTGTGCAACAGCTTGGCGAGGAACTGCAACAGGATCGTTTGGCCCGTGTCGATGCCGCGCTTGATATGTTCCAGCAAGCGTGTCGTATCGAGAGCAGCCGGGAACGTAATGAGTATGTACGTGAAGCGTTGAACGAGGCCACGCGCGCGAAGGCTTTGCTGGTGCGCAATTTCGCGCAGCAGCAAAGGCTGATGGAGCAGGGCGGCAAAAAATCGGACGCCGCATTAAGGGCGATGCAGGATTATGTGGCGATTGTGAATGCAGTGAACGTGCAGATGCAAACGCATATGGCGTTGGGACAACAGGATGCGGCCGCGTATTGCCTTCAGGATCTTAATAAGTTCATCAAGAACTATGATCTCGATAAGCGCGATACGATGCTCAACCTTGTGGGCAGCGTGAAGAGCAAGAACAGAGGCGACAATCCGGAAAAGTTCGTTGCCGGTTCCTTACGAATAGCGGCAAACGTCGAAAACGTGGCGAAGGCACTCGACGCGGGCGAAGCGATCTCTCCAAAACTCATTACCGAGAGTGAGAGGAACGGGAATGATTCTAACGATGAGGAGAAGCAGCATGATGAAGAAGATTGAGGATGCTGAAAAAGTTGCTGATGAAATTGCAGGTGTTGGCGAAGAAAATCCTGCGTCGAAAAAACGCTCTTGCATCAAGTGCAAGATAGAACTGGCTTCCGACAACAAGCTGCCGTTTTGTCCTGCTTGCTGGGAAGAGATCATTAGCTGTACCAAAGGAATAGCTGTTGTAGGAGCAATTGCTCCACTGGCGAAGAAATATGGTCCAAAGATTGTCAAGATGGTGTCGGAAGTCCTGGCGAAGAAGTAGCCATTCGTACTTCGGATGAGATTGGTGCGCAGACGCACTTTCTTCGGGGCAGGTTTGTTGGTCTCATTGCGTGAGAATTGAAAATGAGGAAATTGATGTCGTAGGAGGATTCATGGACGCTGGCAAGAAAATTCTGCTGGACTTATTCACCGGTTCGCTTCGGTTCGTGGTTCCGGTGTACCAGCGCAGATACTCATGGGGCGAAGAGCAGTGCCGGCAATTGTGGGCCGACATTGTAACAGCTGGCAGGCATCCTGAGAGAACCCATTTCACCGGGTCGATCGTATGGATGCAAGAAGGCGGCATCGGCCCGGACGGTGTCAGCCGATGCCAGCTCATCGACGGCCAGCAGCGCCTTACCTCCGTGACCCTGCTACTCATCGCACTTGCCGAATACGCCTGCGAACACCCTGAGAACCTGCGATTCTCCGCAGACATGCTCATCGACCGTGGGTATCTTGTCGATAAGTACGCAACCGGCGAAGGCCGATACAAGCTGACGCTTTCCGGTGATGATGGGGAAGTGCTGCGCAGCATGTGCGACCATGTGGTCGCCCCCGATCGCCCGAGTCATACCGATACGGGTTCCCGGTTGGAAGCGAATCTTGATTTATTCCGTTCGCTGGTCGCGGCCATCGACGATGCGAACGTGGTGTGGAACGGTCTGCAGCGCCTTGAAGTCGTGTCCGTCACCCTGGATCAGGGGCGTGATGAACCTCAATTGGTATTCGAATCGATGAATTCCACTGGGCTTGATCTTGAGACTTCCGACCTGGTTCGCAACTACATGCTCATGGGATGCCCCATGGTCGAGCAGAAAACCCTGTATGCCGATTACTGGCTGCCTATGGAGCGTACTCTCGGCAATCTCTCATTCGACGCGTTCCTGCACGACTGGATGGTCGTCATGCTGCAGAAGCCCGTGCCCAAAGGCCGCGCCATGTATTCGGAGTTCAAACGTTTCGCAGCTAGCAGCTCCCTGCCGCGCATGGAGCGCACGCGCGATCTTTTTGAGAACATGCTGGAATATGCCAGGTATTACGCCGCTATCAAGGGTATTGCGGCTGCCGGCAGCGGCGACATGAACGTGGATCGTCGGCTCGAATCGATCCAAAACCTGGACAGCACGGTTACGGATTCATTGGTTATGCACATGTTCGCTGCGTGGAAGCACCATCGCACAAACCGCGACGGATTGCTGCGCATGCTCGCGGATCTTGAATCGTATCTGTTCCGCAGAATGGTCTGCTCGGTGTCCAGCAACGGATTGAACAAACTTGTCCCATCCCTGATAGCCAAACTCGAATCAGCCGAACATGATTTGGCCGAAACCTTCGCCGCGCTGCTGCTCACCGAAACCGCCAAAGCCACACGCATGCCCACAGACGAACAATTCAGGCAGGCGCTGCTCGGCGAGGATCTGTACCGCCCGGCTCCGCGCTGCAAACATCTACTCGCCGGATTGGAGAACCATAACCACCCCAAGGATCCTCGATCCTTCAGCGAATACACCATCGAACACATCATGCCGCAGAACGCCATGGCGCATGCCGAATGGCACAATATGCTCGCCGACCCCGACCGATTCCCACTGCTGGTGAACAGTCTGGGAAATCTGACATTGACCGCATACAACTCGGAACTTTCCGACGGAACGTTCGAGCAGAAGAAAAACCGCATGATTGGCGGATACGACAGCGAATACCTGTCCATCTCCGCGGAACTGCACGATGCTTCGCAATGGAACGAACAGGCGATCGCGCAACGAGGTGCCCGGCTTGCCGATCTCGCATTGCAGGTGTGGGCACGCCCCACAGCGGGGGAAGAGGTGATGCAGACTCTGCGCAATCGGAATGCGAACCAGGGGGAACGTGAACAGAATGCCGTTGATTTCGCTGATCTATGCAAACGGGGCATTCTTGCAGCTGGAGCCGCGCTGGAAAGCCGGTATGCCGGCATAACCGCCACGGCGACCGTAACCGAAGACCACCGCATCCGCCTGTCCAACGGCGAAATATTCGACAGCCCATCCGGCGCATTCCGCCGCGCCAGAATGCTCGAAACCGGTGAAGACAAGCAGATCAACGGTTGGACAGCGTGGAAAGTCACAGACGGCAGAACCTTAGACGAACTGCGGCAAGTCAGCGGTAATATCTCGCTGCGGCGCAGCTTCTGGAATGGCCTGTACGAATATGCCGCAACACGAGCCGATTTCGTCGACGTGTATGGCGATCCGTCCGGTCGCAAGACGAACAGCGACACGTGGACCAGCTTCGGAGTAGGTTCGGGTTTCTGCCACCCGGATGGGGTGTTGAATATTCGAGACGGCTATATTACGGTCGACCTGTATTTCACCGACACGTTCCAGTACGCGAAACTCTACGCCATGAGGGATTCCGTTGAACGAATACTGTCTGATCTTGGCGCGGTGAGCTGGGACGAGCCGGACGCGGACAAGAAGAACCGCCACCTTTTGGTGCAGCATGATGTGGATTTCTCCGGCGACATGACGGACGCCTACCAATGGATGACAGACGGACTGCTCGCCATGCGCAGCGTATACGATCTGCTGGTCTGATTACTTGATCTGCAACGTGTTCAGCACTGTATAGAATGAGCATAACCGTTCGAAACGAGACCGCCATGAAATACGGAATGAGAAAACCCAGCTGGAAGAAGAGCCTGTCCGCGCGCACGAAAGGCCGTGCCACCCGCGCGGTCAAGCGGGCGCTGATCCCCGGCTATGGCAAGAAGGGCATGGGGTGGTTGCATCCCAAGCGCAAGCTGTACAACACCATCTACAAGAAGACCACGTTCAGCCTGTTCGACCTGTTCAAGTAACTAGGGCTAAAGGGGGAAATCACATGTATTCCAATCCAGACACGTACGAGTTCCGACTTTCATTAGACCTTCCTCAACAGAGCGCCGTTCCTACTGATACGTTTTCTGCCTTGCGGGAAGTCCATGAATATTCAGCGGAGAACGGCCCGCGTTTCCATACGGCTGCTGAGATGTTTGATTCTCTGGGGATATGACAGGTCCCGCCATGAGAACATTACGTATGGCGGGACCTGGTTTTGTCGCTGTTGAGCTGTCGGGCACTCAGACGAGCATGGCCTCGATGTTGTTGCCCTCCGGATCATGTACGAAAGCGGCGTAGTAGGTCGGGCCGTAGTTCGGGCGCGGGCCGGGTTCGCCGTTGTCGGTGCCGCCGTTGGCAAGGCCGGCCTCGTAGAACGCCTCTTCCTTCTCGAAATCCTTCACCTTGACGGTCACGTGGTTGATCATGCCATGTCCTTTCGTAGCCTATTGCCATGGCCTTTGCAGGCCTTCACGCCCATATCGTAGAACGCAACAATGCTCGGCGGAAGAACGCATAATAATGTGCCCTAGTTACCGCCAGGGAACTCTTGGACGATTCCGCCACTGGCCCAGCCAACGCGCCGCCAAATATTGTCACACACGGCGTGTCGAATTCGTCACTTCAGCGACCGCTATGCCGCATAACGCGTCCATACTTCGGGAAGGTGGTCGACGTTCTGGAATCCATGCCGGCAAGCGTTGCGGTCATTCCTGCAATGTGAATTGGAAGGGACCGTCGGCGATGGAACCGATGCGCATGCGGGCGCCGAACCGTCCTTCACGCACAGGAACATTACCTGAGCGCAACGCTTCATTGAAACGAATCCATATCAGATTCGCATGCTCGTCATCGTCGTTATGGGATACCAGCTGCGGCCTGCCGATCGCGGGACGCCGCAGCATGGTGAGCGGCTGTGGAATCGACAGGATCTCGCCGTGCATTTCCTGAACGGACGACGACAGTTGGCCTTGCGGACCGTCGAAACAGCGCAAGGTGAGTACACGATGCGCCATCCGTGCAAGCGTTCCCTCATCATCATCAGGTTCCACTTCAATGGTCAGCACCAATCCGGGCCC
>ULZH01007092.1_pt1 | contig 14440 bp, 5 predicted proteins | sample 1962951 | NCBI WGS metagenome assembly ULZH01 (sample SAMEA4835884, study PRJEB28245) | human gut metagenome | biome: gut microbiome; material: fecal sample | place: Denmark | collected 2008
TCTTTACTTGACCCCTTCAACCGGATAGTTATTTCAGAAGCAGGAACCGGTTTCACTTTCAGATGAACGTAACCCAGACTTTTTTCAGTTTCTCCGCTCCAAATCAGTTCATCGCCCGCATAAATTTCCAAAGGATAACTGCGCATACGCCATCCTGTAAGTTTCATACATACCTCATCCACACGCGCTATCCTTTCAAGATGATACTTAATCCATGCAGTGGAAGCTTTTCCATCATTTTTCCATTCACTCAATTCATTGTCATCCCAACTCTTACAAGCTTCTTCCGTATTTATTCCAGCCTCTGCAGAGAGCACAGCCACATCCACCGCACGCTCTACATAAGAAGGAGACAAAGGTGTTTCTCCACGATCTAAACTTCCTTCCAAATCGTCTCCAGGAATGTATGTACTCAGTCCGTTTTGTACTTCTACAGAAGAAGAAACCAGTTCCAATGAAGCGGAAGCCAATCCTTCTGCTTCAGCTCGTACAACCACCTTCCCTGCTGTAACAGACGAGCGTAATAACGCACGGTTCACCCCACATTCCACGGGAAGTTTTTCCGACAAGATATAATTATCCGGGCCTTGCGCTATACCTCCTCGCCATTCTGCCGGACCTTCTACCGTAAAATGAATCAAATCGTTCGCCAGCGGACAACGATTCCCTTCCGCATCGACAACCTCCACTTGCAACAACACCAAATCGGCTCCATCGGCTTTCCATCCTTTCGGATGCTGAATGGCAGCTAATTTCAATTTAGCTGGTTTACCTGCGGTTCTTAACTGCATACGCGCAACTTCTTTTCCGTCATTGTACCCCACAGCTTCCAATACTCCAGGAGTGAAGGCGATTTTATCAAAAGTAAACAAGAAATGATAGTCACGCTGAGCCTGTCCCATTGGTTTTCCGTTTAAAAATAACGCCACACTATCCGTATTAGAAACCACATACACAGGCTTGACCACTCCCGGTTCATAATTCCAGTGTCCTACGATATGCAAACGAGGATTTTCCGTATCTACCCATCCGTCCCACATCACTTGATGAGCGAAATAAGAATCTTTCGGAATACGCATCGGGTCTGTATCTCCACTACGCCGGTAATTCTCTACCCCACGAAAATGAGTATTTGTATCTGAAAAAATAATCTTAGCGCCGCCTGAGCTTACCCTTTTCCCTGTCCCCGGACGTTCACGCCAGTAATCAAACCAACGAATTACATTCTCGATGGTGAAAGAGTCCTGATTACGATTGTATACACTGGCATCTGCCTGTTTTTTCGTTTTTCCGGTAGCCGCAGAATGATAAGCACTGTTTCCTTCTCCATCCTTATGATATGGATAAGAGTAATTATCCCAATACTTGCGTAAGCCTTCATCACGGCAATACTCCATAGCCCACATAGGGTGATGCGCACTTTTGTTAATATACAACATCTCTCCCCCATACTCGGCATCACGAATATCCAGCATCTCACGAGAGCCGATTGCACGCCCACCATGATAATCAAACTCATCACGTATCTTCTTCATCTCCAGCATGTGTTCACGGCTGATTGATTCATTGCCACATTCATAAAAAAGGATACTCGGATTGTTGCGGTTATAGATAATTGCATCCCTCATTACCAGTTTACGCTGCTCCCACTGACGTCCTTTACAGTCTTTTTCTGCATCTCCTGCCGGCATGGCCTGAATTAAACCTACACGGTCGCATGACTCTACATCCTGCTTCCAGGGAGTTACATGCATCCAACGCACTAGATTAGCATTGGCTTTCACCATGAGACCATTGCTGTAATCACTCAACCAGGCAGGCACCGACATTCCCACAGCAGGCCATTCATTACTTGTTCGCTGGGCAAATCCCTTCAACTGAATCACCCTGTCGTTTAACCATACTTTTCCATCGGAAAATCGTGTTTTTCGGAAACCTGTACGCGTAATTACTTCATCCGTTTTCTTTCCCTCTATGCACAAAGCTGTCTTTACCGTATACAGATAGCCATAACCCCAGCTCCAGAAATGTAAGCCTTCCACTTCACTTTCAGCCGAAAGTACTACTTTTTCTCCTGGATTAATTTTCTTCTCCGCGCCACGGAACGCCTTTACAAGCTTCCCGTCACGGTCAAAAAGTTCCACCAGATAACCAACCGTCTGGCTTTTCTTTGTTTCATTTTTCACTTCCGATTCGGCATGAATCCGAGCTTTACGAGCACGTACCTGAATATCTTCCGCATAAATATAGACACCCGTAGTTTGCAGATTACTATATAAAGGTAAGGTCTGGTATAATTTATCCGTCACATACAACCACACATTCTTGGGTAAGCCTCCATAATTTGCATTAAAATTACGGTTACTCCACTGATACTTTACGCCAGTAGCCTTCTCTGCATAGTCCCAATTGTTATCAATACGTGCAGCAATGACATTTTCCTTACCGGGCTTTACAAATGCAGTAAGGTCAAAACCAAAAGCCATCACTCCATTTTCATGCTGACCAACCAGGTGACCGTTCACATACAGATCAATTCCTTGTCGTGCTCCTTCAAATTCAATGAACACCTTTCGTCCTTTCGCATCAGCAGGTAAACGAAAATGTTTTCGATACCATACAATTGTATCGGTAAGATCCTTGATATTCAGTTTGAAAGCTTCATCCTCATTGAATGCATGAGGAAGTGTAACCGACTTCCATTCTGCATCCAGATAGTTCACCTCCTCTGCCTGGATTATATCACCCACCTTTAATTTCCAGTCGCTGTTGAAATTATACTTCTCCCGCTCTGCGGCATGAATATGCCCTAAAGCCATAAAAATGAATAAACATATTAGAATGTACCTCATAGTATTGCCTTTTTAACTATTTAGCAAAGGTATGTTTTTTGTTTCTACAAGGTATAGGAAAAATAGATAGTTAAGATGGAATAAATGATGGTTATCAGAAATTCTTTACATTTCATGCGGGACAAGATTCAAACTAACAGAATTTGATCTGAATAAAAATCCCAAAGGATTAAACAGAAAACCCTTTTACCAATTCTATGTTTTCTTATCTGAATCCATAAGTTTCTCAATCTTCAAACCTACGTTTTAGGACTGAAAAACATATATTTCCGATAAGCAACACATAAAATTTACAAGCACAAATTCGGCTCTTTGCTATTGAGTTTTCCCAACTATATTAAAACGTACGTTAAGATGTTAAATTAAAAACTTAAAATCAATTCTATTATTAACATTTCAAAAAGAAATAAGTACATCACTTCTTCGGAAGAGGTGAAGAAAGCTTTTTAATGCAAAATATACCTATCCACCTGTATCCAATAATCTCGTGCTGATTTTTCCATGTTTCTACACAATTTTACATTGTTTACCCTCTCATACAATTGTACTTTTACATCGCATTCAAAAATGCAAAATACAAAGATATAATGAAACTAACTTTTGTTTAACTTAACCAAATTAGAGGTATGAAAGACAGAACTTATTCTAGTCTGATGCGTTGCGCTTCTAACTTGCAACGCCTGTTCTTCTTAGCCTTGTTCTCTGTTATCGCTATTGGAGCGTATGCACAAGGTAAGACGGTGTCGGGTACGGTACTCGATAAAAGTGGGGAATCTGTAATTGGTGCAAGTGTAGTAGTAAAATGAACTACTAACGGTACAATTACTGACTTTGACGGTAAGTTTACCTTATCTAATGTACCTAATGACGCTTCACTTGAAATTAGCTTTGTTGGCTACAAGACTCAAGTGATTCCGGTACAAGGAAAAACAACATTTAATGTCACAATGGCAGAAGACACCGAAGTGCTCGATGAAGTTGTCGTAGTAGGTTACGGTGTACAGAAAAAATCGGATGTTACAGGTGCAATGGCACGTGTCGGAGAAAAAGAATTGAAAGCGATGCCTGTTAAAAATGCACTGGAAGGTATGCAAGGTAAAACCGCCGGTGTGGACATTACTTCCAGCCAGCGTCCGGGTGAAGTAGGAAGCATTAATATCCGTGGTGTACGTTCTATCACTGCCGATCAAGGCCCGCTGTATGTAGTAGATGGTATGATTATCCAAAACGGCGGTATCGAAAATATCAACCCGAGTGATATTGAATCTATCGACGTATTGAAAGATGCTTCTGCTACTGCTATTTATGGTTCACGTGGTGCCAATGGTGTAATCTTGGTTACTACTAAGAAAGGAAAAGAAGGCAAGATTTCATTGAATTATTCAGGAACCGTAACCTTTGAGACCCTGCATGATGTAACAGAAATGATGTCTGCTTCAGAATGGTTGGATTACGCTCGTCTTGCCAAATATAACATGGGATCTTATGCATCTGCAACTCCTGATTACGAAGCTGATAAAGCTGCGTTTGGCAGTGTAGCTGCTTCTTGGGCAAACATTGAAAAAGCATGGGAAGGAGGAACTTATGATCCTTCAAAAGTAGGTTCCTATGATTGGGCTTCTAATGGCAAACAAACGGGTATCACTCATGAACATACATTAAGCGCTTCTGGCGGTACTGACAAATTCCAGGGTTATGCTTCATTCGGATATTTAAATCAGAAAGGTACACAGCCTGGACAATCCTATGAACGCTATACATTAAAAACTTCTTTCGACGCTTCTCCTCTGAGTTTCTTTAAGATGGGTTCTTCAATCAACGCATCTTATTCAGATCAGGATTATGGTTACAGCTTCACAAAATCAGTTACAGGTTCTGGAGACCTTTATGGAGCATTGAGAAGCATGCTGCCATGGACTGTACCTTATGATGAAAACGGAGAATACATTCGTAACCCGAATGGTGATGTAAACATCATCAACCCTATTCGTGAACTGAATTACAATACCAACCAGCGCCGTACATTCCGAGCTAATGCCAGCATGTATGCACAAGTAGACTTCGGAAAAATCTGGGAACCACTGGAAGGACTTTCTTATAGAATTCAGTTTGGTCCCGAATTCCAGTATTATACTCTGGGAATAGCCAATGCTGCAGATGGTATCAACGGAGATGGAAATAATGGAGCTCAATACAAAAATGAACAGAAACGTTCATGGACACTGGATAACTTGATTTATTACAACAAGACATTTGCTGAAAAACATAATTTAGGATTGACTTTGATGCAATCAGCTTCTGCTTATCACTATGAAATGGGTGATATGCGTGCCACTAATGTTGCCTCATCAAAAGAATTATGGTACAATATGTCTACAGCTGGTACATTAAGTTCATTCGGCACTGGACTGACAGAAACCCAGATGACTTCTTACATGATTCGTGCAAACTACGGATTCATGGATAAATACTTATTGACCGCATCTATGCGTTGGGATGGTGCTTCACAGTTAGCTCCAGGACATAAATGGGCAAGCTTCCCTTCTATGGCATTGGCATGGCGCCTGGATCAGGAAAATTTCCTGAAAGACGTTAACTGGTTAAGCCAATTGAAATTGCGTCTTGGATTTGGTATTACAGGTAATGCCGCTATTGCAGCTTATGCCACTAAAGGAGCTATTACCGGATTGTACTACAACTGGGGACAAACAGATTCTTCATTAGGATATGTTCCTTCAGATCCTTCTGCAAAAGATCCGGCTAAGATGGCTAATCAGGATTTAGGATGGGAAAAAACAACTCAGTACAACGTAGGTATCGATTATGGATTCTTTAATAACCGCTTAAGTGGTAGCATTGATGCCTATAAGACTAAGACCAATGACTTGTTGCTCGGTATGACAATTCCTTCATTAACAGGTTATACTTCTACATATGCCAACGTAGGAAAAACATCCGGATGGGGTATTGACTTACAGGTAAATGCCATTCCTGTTCAAACAAAAGATTTCTCTTGGAATACTACATTGACATGGTCTATGGACCGTAACAAGATTGAACAGTTATCTAATGGAAGAACTGAAGATGTAAACAACAGATGGTTTGTAGGTGAAGAAATCGGTGTATACTATGATTATGTATATGATGGAATCTGGAAAACATCTGAAGCTGAAGAAGCTGCAAAATATGGTCGTAAACCAGGACAGATTAAAGTGAAGGACTTAAATCAGGATAACTCTATCGATGCCACAAACGACCGTCAGATTGTCGGTAAAGTACGTCCTGACTGGACTGCCGGATGGAATAATACATTCAGCTACAAGAATTTTGAACTTTCATTCTTTATCCTTTCACGTTGGGGCTTTACCGTTCCACAAGGAGCTGCCACTCTTGACGGCCGTTACATGATGCGTAAATTGGACTATTGGGTAGCTGGCACCAACGAAAATGCACAATATTACTCTCCGGGTTCAAATGGAGAAGCTGCAGATACATACAGTTCTTCTATGAACTATCAGGATGGTTCATACATCAAAGTACGTAATATTTCTTTGGGATATAACTTTACTTCTAAGCAACTGAAAAATGTAGGATTGAACAATCTTAAAGTATACGTACAGGCCATGAACCCATTCACTATTTATAAAGCTTGTGACTGGTTGGATACTGATTTGCTTAACTATGATAATAACACTAAAACATTTGGTTCTGCAACAACTCTGAAGAGCTTTGTTATCGGTGTTAATATTGGATTCTAATCATAAAATTAAGGAACTATGAAACTAAATAAAATATTATATACTGCATTAATGATCAGTTCTATGGGAAGCAGTCTGTCTTCATGTAAAGATTCTTTCCTGGATGAAGAACTAATTACCCAATATAGTACCGACCGGTTTGAAACCCAAGAAGGTCTCGATGAACTGGTTACCGGTGCATATCAGAAATTGAAATTTAAATATAACTACATTTGGGCAATCGAATGCTACAACATGGGAGTAGATGAATTTACCGATGCAAACAATACTATGCCTGCATGGAATCACTACAGCCAAGACTTGAACTCTGCAGAAACAGGCGCTAACCAACCGGTCTGGGATAATTTCTATGGCTTGGTAGAACCGGCAAATATCATCATTGCCAATATGCCTCAATATTACGATAAAAATAGTGCTACCTATAAAACCCGTTTGGGAGAAGGCTATTTTTTAAGAGCGTTTGCCTATTTTGAACTGGTTAAACAATTTGGCGGTGTGCCCCTTAAGCTAACCCCTTCAACCAGTGTAGAGACCTATTTCACACGCGCATCTGAAGAAGATGTTTACAAACAGATTATCAGCGACTTCCAAGAAGCTTATAATTTGTTGCCAGAAAGCCCAGAGCAGACAGGCCGTATTACAAAATATGCCGCAGCCCATTTTTTAGCTAAAGCACATCTGTTCCGTGCTTCTGAGTTATACAGTGGATGGAACTCAAGCTATGTTGCTGAAGACTTGGACGCCGTAATTCAGTATGGTTCGGAAGTGGTAAGCAAACACCCGATATGTACTAACTACGTAGAACTTTGGGACTACCAGGAACCTAATGGAGCAAATGAAAAAGTCAGTGAAGTCGTATTGGCAGCACAGTTCTCAAACGATGAATCTACATGGGGACGTTACGGTAATCAGATGCATCTGTATTACCCATCTGTATACCAGGATATACAGGGAACTAAACGTGACATCTCTGGTGGCCGTGAATTCTCTTATGTAAGTGCAACTGAATATACCATGCAGGTATTCGACCGAGTTAATGACTCCAGATTCTGGAAATCATTTATTACTTGCTATGGAGCAAACGACACAGCCGGAGCACCTACATGGACTGAAGAAGATATAAATAACGGCGCACCCGCAGGTGTTAATGTGGGAGATAAGCGTTTTATCGCTGGAGAAGTAGGTATCAAATATATCGTTAACGAACCGGGAGACGACCGTTTTGAAAACTACTCAACAGGGGCAGCTGATATCAAAGTAAAGAAAAATGGAGAGATTTGTGCACCACACACATTTGTACGTTATTTCAAAGGTGAAAATCAGCTGAACTGGAACCTCTCTACACACACAGGAAACTATTATAACATTATTCCTCACAAACGCTCTGTTGCATTGTCTAAGTTCCGTGACGGTTCGCGTAACTCTATTGCTTCTCAGTTTGGAACTCGTGATGCCATTATCGCACGTTCAGCTGATGATGTGCTAATGGTAGCAGAAGCTTATATCCGTAAAGGAGAAAGCCATTATGCAGACGCTATCACCTGGATTAACAAATTGCGTGACCGCGCTGCCTATAAAGAAGGTGAAGACAGAAGTGTAAACGTGGATGGTGGTCAATCTTACAAAAACAACACATACTGCTCCGGAAAAGGAGGAGGTTACTCTGCTGACGGAGCCATCTATTCTGAACAGAACACTTATTATGAATCTAATAACCTGGAAGGACAGGAAAGTGTTTACAATGCACAGTCATCTCTTTCAGGCATGCACCTGAACAGCGTAGACGATGTATATAATTCTCAAACAGATGCACCTATCTATCAGGCACTGAATTGCACTAGCAATGCAGAAAAAATGATGTGCTTCTTGTTGAACGAACGTACACGTGAACTTTGTGGTGAAGGATATAGATGGGAAGACCTGGCACGTACAAAAACTCTTGATGCACGCTGGCATGCATTTAACGACGGTGTAAGCCGTGGTATCGGTGAGTTTAACCCAGACAAACATTACTATCGCCCAATTCCACAATCATTCCTTGATGGTATCACAAATGAAAGTGGTGCAGCTTTGACCAATGAGGAAAAACAAGCAATGCAGAATCCTGGCTATTAACCAAAACCTTATTTTTCCATACAATTTTAAGAGACGCTTTTCAAAAGAGAGAAGCGTCTCTTTTTTATACAAATTTACAGCAACATGTACAATACTCCAGTCCCTAAGACAGAAGCTTTCCCGTACTTTGTAAAATGATTATTTTTCCAATAAAACTATGAAGAAACTGTGGTTAATAGGACTTTTGATGTATAGTCCGTTTACGATGAATGCACAATCCGGAACGACATCCGGACTGGACAAAAGCCATTTCAGTAAATACTGGAAGGTGGAATCCGAATCTCCTGACTATAAAGTTTCCTTTTCAGGAGATACCTGTGAAATTTTATCTCCTAAAGGACTGACTCTGTGGAGAAAAGAAAAAATGTCGGGCAACGTCACCATTGAATACGATGCCTGTGTGGCAGTAGAAGGGAAACCAGGTGACAGACTAAGCGACTTAAACTGCTTCTGGATGGCTTCCGACCCGAAAGCTTCTGACATCTGGAAACGCATGAACTGGCGAAACGGAGTTTTCGTAAACTGCTACAGCCTTCAGCTGTATTATCTGGGATATGGAGGTAACTACAATTCTACCACTCGTTTCCGCCGTTATGACGGCAATGAAGCCGGAGTAACAGATGAAAAGGTACGTCCTGCCATTTTGAAAGAATATAAAGACCAAGATAATCTGTTGAAAGCAAATAAATGGTATCACATTAAGATTCAAAATACAGACAACAGAGTACGCTATTACATCGATGGGAAATTACTTGTCGACTTTTATGACCCGTCACCACTGACTTCCGGCTGGTTCGGTTTCCGTACCACATTGTCCCGAACCCGTATTACTAATTTCAAATACTCCATTGAAAAAGAAAAAGCTACTGAAGCTCCTTTACACTGGATTGGAAAGGTTCCAGAACAAGCACGCCCCATCAGTTTTGGAGTTCCGTTCAAACAAGGTAAAGTAAAATCAGGTACCCCCTTGTGTGTACAAACTGAAAACGGAGAATTAGTGGAGGCCGACACATGGACCACAGCATACTGGCCCGATGGATCTGTAAAATGGGCAGGTATGGCTGCTGTTATTCCGGGTAATACCCGTTCAGTAAAAGTAATACCTTCTTCTAAAAAGAAAAAAACGACCAATACAGAAGAAATTCATGTCACAGAATCCGATAACCAACTGACTATAGCCACTGGAAAAATTACTGCTTTTATCCCTAAATCTGGAACTTGTATTCTAGACAGTCTTCTGTATGGGAATGTGAAAGTAGGTGGAAAGGCGGATTTAATTGCCAGCACACAAGATTCTCCATCACGAGAAGATGCCACTGAGATTCATTATCAGTCATTCAATAGCCTCATCAAAAAAGCCGTAATTGAACAGCAAGGAAAAATACGTACTACCATCAAACTGGAGGGTGTGCAGCAGGGAAAAGACGGACATGAATGGCTTCCGTTCACTCTGCGCATGTATTTTTACGCAGGAAATGAGCAAATCAAAATGGTACACTCTTTCATCTACGATGGAGACCAAAACAAAGATTTTATCCGCTCACTAGGAGTACGATTCCAGGTTCCGATGAGAGAGGATTTATATAACCGTCATGTAGCCTTCGCCTGTGCCGACGGAGGTGTATGGAGCGAACCGGTTAAACCGCTGGTGGGAAGAAGAATCCTGACACTCGACAAAGACCAAAGCTGGCAGAAACAACAGATGGAAGGAAAACGCATTCCTGAATACCAGCGTTTTGATGCAAAAAACAGAAGTTTGATTGACAATTGGGCTGCATGGGATAATTTCCGTCTCTCTCAACTTACAGACAATTCTTTCAGCATCCGCAAACGGGCCACAGAAGACAGTCCCTGGATTGGTACGTTTACCGGCACACAAGCCGGAGGATATGCTTTTGCCGGTGATGTAAGTGGAGGAATGGGAGTTGCTTTGCAGGATTTCTGGCAAGCTTATCCTTCTACACTGGAAGTACAGCATGCACGCAGCCAGGAAGCTTCACTGATTGTCTGGTTATGGAGTCCGGAGTCAGAAGCTATGGACTTAAGACACTATGACAAGGTGGCACATGACCTGATAGCCAGCTACGAAGACGTACAGGAAGGAATGAGTACCCCCTATGGTATTGCTCGCACACACACACTGACCGTTGTTCCACAAGCTGCTTATCCAGGTAAAGCCGGCATCGCAGAAACGGCACAGATTCTATCAGAAGCAGCTCCACTGATGTGTACACCGGAATATCTCCATGCCTGCCAGGCTTTTGGCATCTGGTCATTACCTGACAGAAGTAATCCGCAGCGCAGTAAGGTAGAAGACCGCCTGAATGCTTATATCGATTTATATCAAAACGCCATTGCCCAACATAAATGGTATGGCTTCTGGAACTATGGTGACTTAATGCATGCCTACGACCCGATACGCCACTCTTGGAGATACGATGTAGGCGGATATGCGTGGGATAACACCGAACTAGCATCCAACATGTGGCTGTGGTATAATTTTCTGCGTACAGGACGGCAGGATATCTGGAAAATGGCAGAAGCCATCACACGTCATACGGCAGAAGTGGATGTATATCACATCGGTCCCAATGCAGGCTTAGGAAGCCGTCACAACGTCAGTCACTGGGGATGCGGTGCAAAAGAGGCCCGTATCAGTCAGGCCGCTTGGAATCGTTTCTATTATTACCTGACTACAGACGAAAGAGCCGGCGACTTAATGAAAGAAGTAACCGATGCAGACCAGAAGCTATATACACTCGATCCGATGCGTTTGGCTGAGCCGAAGAGTCAGTTCCCATGCAGCGCACCTGCCCGATTACGCATCGGCCCCGACTGGCTGGCCTACGCTGGTAACTGGATGACTGAATGGGAACGTACGCAAAATACGAAGTACCGTGACAAGATTATCACAGGCATGAAGAGTATTGCAGCCCTGAAAAATGGATTGTTCACCGGAAATATGGCCTTAGGATATGACCCGGCAACTGGAGTTATCAGTTATGAAGGAGATCCCAATAGACAAAATACCAATCACCTGATGACTATTATGGGAGGCTTTGAAATAATGAATGAAATGCAGGAAATGATTCAGATTCCGGAATTCAACAAAGTATGGCTGGAACATGCACGTGACTACAAACAAAAAGCACTCGAAATTACGCATAATCGTTTCCGGGTTTGCAGACTGATGGCATACGCTGCATCCCATCTGTATGACCCGAAAACAGCTGCAGAGGCCTGGAAGGATTTATGGAGCAAACTGGAACATACTCCGGCACCGGAATTCAAGATAGAAAAAGTGCTTCCTCCAGAAGTTCCGGCAACTATGGATGAATGTAAGACAATCAGCACCAACGATGCTGCTTTATGGAGTCTGGATGCGATTTATATGCAGGAGGTAATTCCGCAGTAACACCACATTAATAGATAATAAAAACGGCTTTAAATGACAGGAAAACATCATTTAAAGCCGTTTTTTACATCCTATATTTTCTTTCTTCTAAAATTTGAAGACCAATACACCGGCTGTAGCAATATTAGGAGTACCAATCAACACTTTTGCTCCTTGAGGAAGTGCAAACTGATAAGGTTGGTCACTATAGTTTAGCACTATACCTAATCCGTTACGGTATTCCATTGTCACACCGTAAGGTAAATTCATTACTTCGATTTGCAGACGACTATACAACTTATCCAAAACCTGACGCTCCAAAGCCCCGTCTGAGCTGTCTACTCCGATATAAGTCACAGACCCCTTTCCTAATTTACGGAAAGTAACCGCAGGTTTTCCTTCATAAAATTCATTTGTATAAGTAGCCCAAACCTCATTGGAAGCACCGGGTTGCAAAATCTCTCCCCAAGTATTCCAAGTATAAACCTTTCCATCCATCTTTACTTGTCCTGGATCTTGAGGCAACAACAAATCATAAAACTCCATGTGATTTCCGGTCAACTCATCAATCATTGAACCAAAAGGAGCCTCCGGTAAACGTCCAAAACGATCTTTCTGTGCGGTACGGCAAGTCAGCACCAAGTTTCCTCCTTCTTCCACATATTTTTTCCACCTTGCTACCAGTTCTTTATCGGCCAACTGATATGCCGGAACTATCATCACCGGATATTGTGAGAAATCTTTCTCTTCAGAAATAAAATCTACAGGAGCTGCATAAGACTTAAGTGTACGATAATATTTATCTACATGAGCAAAAGTATTCCATGTTGCATTCTGTTTCTGACGGTCAATGCTCCAATAATTTTCCGGATTCCATAAAATAGCTGTCTTCCGTTTCAGATAGGTTTCCGGTTTATCTTCCTTCGGGCGATAATCTTTTCTCAAAGAACGGATTTCTTTCATAAACTGTTCATACTCTCGTCCGCCTGGTGTCACAGTTACACCGTCTGTGCCCACAATACCATAATGGTACTGTTCAGTTCCATACAAAGGCTGACGATAGCGATACGTACAGATAAAATCAGAGCCTCCGGCAAATACACTCCATAACCACAAACGGACAGCACCTGGCAAGGGTTGAGGGTTGATACTTCCCCAGTTTACCTGTCCCGGCTGCAACTCCATTACCCCGTAAGTACCGTCTACCGGACGGAAAAAGTCATTTGCCATGGCAATCCGTAAAGGATTTCCCACACGATATCCTCTACGACCGATACCTTCATTGTCACCATATACCATATAACGGGTATAGCTGACAAAATCCAGGTCCTTGCTACCTCCAATATGTCCTTTATCATAATCTGGAATATAATTGGTAGTCACCCACTGATTCTTGGCATATTTTTTGATTAACCTGCATTGTTCATTCAAGAAATCATTAGTCTGCTTAGCTGCAAACCGACGATAATCCAGAATCTGATGATGATTCATAAACATCTGGGCAGTTTTAGGTAAGGTGATTTCCTCAAACCGAGAATAGACTTCACTCCAGAAGGCAGTGCCCCAAGCTGCATTCAGTTCCTGAATATTGTGATGGTATTTTTCTTTCAAGAATTCCCGGAAAGCTTCTTCTGCTGCCTGATTATAATCAAATTGTACAGTAGGCTCATTATCCAACTGCCAGCCAATTATGCGCGAATCCTTTCCATAATGGCGGGCCAATTCTTCAATCATACGATAAGCGAGTTTCCGGTAAACAGGAGAAGCAAAAGAAGCATGCTGGCGTGCCCCATGATCTTGCACAGTACCGTCTTCGGACTTCAGCAAAATCTCCGGATATTTACGGCTTAACCATACAGGAGGAGTAGCTGTAGAAGTGCACATCACGACCTTCAAATCATATTTGGCCGCCAAGGCAACTGCCCGGTCCAGCCAAGAAAAATCATATACCCCCTCCTGTGGCTCAAGCTGCGCCCAAGCGAATTCTGCAAAATGAGTAAATTCAAATCCTAGTTCATGCATCTGTTTCAGGTCGCGTTCCCATTGACTTTCATCCCAATGTTCCGGATAATAATAAGCTCCTGTCAAGGTCAAATCTTTGTCATTAAACCAGGTATGCTGAGCAAAAACTCCCCCATAGAACAAGCACCCGCATACCATTGCAAGCAAACGTTTTTTCATCGTATTCAAGTATTAGTTTTGAAATGTATTACTCTTGCAAAGGTAGAAGGAAATCACAATCAGCCTGCATGATAGCTCATTTTTTTCAGGAAAGTGTATGATAATCGAGGAACATGTATAATAATCCATGCTCCTTTCAA